>Ga0102832_1000330_pt1 | contig 96894 bp, 73 predicted proteins | sample EBPBio282013_DNA_FD_88942 | JGI IMG/M metagenome (GOLD analysis project Ga0102832, IMG submission 88942) | Wastewater treatment Type I Accumulibacter community from EBPR Bioreactor in Madison, WI, USA - Reactor 2_5/28/2013_ DNA (Illumina Assembly) | ecosystem: Engineered > Bioreactor > EBPR >...
TGGTCTCACCCGGGCCCCGCCCGCCGATGCCGGCACCGGCCGCCGCCCGGCCGCCGGCCTGGCGCGACAGGTTGCCGAGGCCAACGCGTGACCAGATTACGCCGGACACGTCGGCGAAGCGCTCGTCGAGAAACGCTGTGCGCGGGATCGGATTGCGTTCGCGGGCGATCAGGGGCGCTGCGTGAAATCCTTCCTCGACGACATCTCCAGTCGCGCGATCGATGGTGATGTACGCATCGCCGATCGGGAAGAGCGTCGTCATGATCAGCGGCAACGGCTGCTCGGCGACATAGACGCCAAAGCGGCTCGCGCTGATGGCGACGATCCGCGAGTCTTCCGGGGCGATCACGCCCTGTTCGATGTAGCGCGCGATCTTCTGCGCCTTGGTCCAGAAGGCGCCGGACGTCCGCAACTGGGCTTGGCGGATGGGCGCGGCGACTATGCCACCACCCTGGTTCATGGGAATGGGTTGCACGATCTGGTCGGGACCAGGCCCGCCTTCGTCGGGGGCGATGGCTTCGATCCAGATGCGGCGGCCCTCGCCGAGGACGCAGAGGTCAGGCTGGCCGCCTTGGCGCTGACGGTCCGCGACGGGCAACAACGTCCGGCCCGCCTCGATCAGAGTGCAGCCGAGATACATTTCCCAGAAGCGGCCATCGACGTCGCGGGCAAAGCCCTGCGGAAAATCAGGGTCGGCATAGGGCTCGTAGGTCGCCCACATGACTTCGATCTGGTCGTGAAGCTGTTGCTCGGTCCGCGATTCCGCGGCCCTCAGGTTCATGAAGCCGCGATCGAGATTGGCGCCGTCGACATCGAAAAGTTTGGTCATCGTCAGGTCCCGTTAGGCGCGGCGGAGCATTCGCTCGATACGCAGGCGCTGATAGCCGTGCGAAAGCACATGCTGGCGAAGTTGGCGAATGTCGCGCACCCCGAACGCCACCGCCGCCTTCAACGGGCTGGCAAAGGTCGCGTAGTAGGTCCAGCGCACGTCGGTCGGTAACGGCGCGTTCTGGCGGCGGTCGGTGATAACGACATCGCGCGGATCACTGGTGTTGCGGAACGCATGGAAGGTGATCCAATCGGGCCGGCGATACCGCGCCGCCTTGCTGAAGGGCACCGACTGCACTTTCACGTCGCTCTGGTCGAGGACCCAATCGCGCTGTTCGAGGATCTGGCGCACCATGTGACCGACCATTTGCTTCACGCGGTCGGCCAGCACCTCCTCGCGAAATTCGGCGAGGAGCTGCTCCTCGATGCCCTCGACCGCCGGTTTGCTGAGCTCCGAGGCGGTCTCGAGGCGCGCTACGTTTTCGGACGTCGTGAGGAACGCCCAGATGCGTTGACCGAGTTCGGACGCGTAGAGCGATGCGAATTTTTCGGGACTGTAGGCGAGCATGACCGGAACTCCTTTACCGGGCAAATATGGCCGGTTATAAGTGCCTGTCAATGCCGGTGCGCGACAAGCGCTCCGATGCCGGAACGGGGGAGGCTGGGTTGGACTTCGAGGATCTCGTGACGGCGCTGGAGCCGCCGCCGCTGGCGCCCGGCACACCGCTGTGCTGGGCGGCCTTGGCCAGCGCCGCCGACGTGGACGCGCTGCGCGCGCGGCTGTCAGGCCAGGGCATCCGCCTCGTGCGACTGGTGGAGCTTGCGTCGCAGCGCGCGCAGCCGCTGGACCAACCCGGTCTGAGCCATGAACTGGTGCTGCCCGTGCCCCCGGCGCTGGCCGGCGAAGCCGCGCGCCAGGGCGTGTCGATGTGGCAGTTGCTGGGGCAGGCGGCGGCGCGCAGCCTCATCGAGGCACTGGCGCGCAGCGGGCGCGCGCCGCAGCCCGAGGCGCTGCTGGCGCAGTTCCGCGGACTGACGGGTTTCGAGCCGGTGGCGGGTGCGGCGCTCAGCATCGGTCGCACGCAGGGGCATGGCTGGCGACCAACCGTGTGGCCTAGCGGCCCGGCGCTGCTGGTCGAGGTGCCGGCCTCACAACACATGGCAGGGAGTTCACGATGAATACGCATGCAGTCATCCCCGTTGCCGCGCTGGTGGTGGGGCTCGTGGCGCCGACCCTGGTGCGGGCGGCGGAACCGCCGGCGGGGTTTACGGTCGTCGGCCACCTGGAACGCTTCACGCTGGACGACCCCAATGACCGGACCTCGGCCGCGACCATGTGGGTGCGCGGCCTGGAGATCCGCCTGCCGGCCAACCTGGTGATCACCATGCCCGGCGGCTACCTCACGGCGCAGCAGCTGTTCAAGGGGCGCGACTTCAAGGCCGCTCCTGTCAACCCGCCGCGCAGCGGCCTGGCGCTGGTGGACCAACAGAGCGCCGACGTGGTCTGCCCCAACCGGCCGGAATTTTCCGGCCGCCAATGCCCGCTACCGCCCGCCGAGGTGGAAGTCATGGGCAACATCATCGGCGGCTTCTATCTGGCAGGCGTTGTGCGCCTGTCGCAAGGCGGCTTGCACGTGGGCGGCGGCTTCATCCGCGAGATCCAGCCCGACGGCACGCTCATCATCGGCAGCGACGGCATCGCCAACCCCGCAAGCGCAGCGCGCGTCAAGCTCAACGACCCCGAAGGCATCTACGGCCCGCGCATGGCGGGCCAGGACATGCGCTTTGCGCTGGACCCGGGCAATTCGCCCGTGCATGCACGCACGGGCTTCCCGGTCTGCGTGCCGCGCGGGGCCGGCGACGGCCTGTGTCCCGCTGCCAACCGCCCCTTGCCGACGGCAGCAAACTACAGGCGCTTCACCTGCGGCGATGCGAACGTCGACAACACCGCACCCAAGCTGAGCGGCTGCAAGCCGCAGCTGCCGGTGCCGCTGGCGCCGGGTGACTACATCAACTACCTGGGGCACCTGGACAAGGATGCCCAGGGCTACTTCGTCAGCCTGCACGGCCTGGAGGCCGAGCTGGGCGTCTACACCTCGCCGGGCGTGGACCCGGCCTACGCCATCGTGGAAGTGGCGCTGGAAGGCACGGCGGGCGAACGTTACCCGGACATCCCGCAGGAAGAGACGTCGCGCTTCAAGCTGGTGGGCTTCACCACCGACCCGTCGCGCACGGTCGACGTGGACATCTTCGACGCCGATGCCGACGGCAACGCGTTGCCGCCCACCGCGCAGCCGGCGCGGCTGGCCACGCGCATCGTGCCCACCAACGGCGCGCAACTGGGGCGCTTCAAGATGATCTGGGCGGCCAAGGAAGACGCCCGCGTGGTGCGGCGCGCGGTGCGCGTCACGCTGTCGAATGCCGCGGTGCCGGGCAATGGCACCCTGGCACCGCGCCAGAGCTCCCTGGGCCTGGGCCTGTCCGGTGCCAACCAACGTGGCGGTTATGTCTTCGGCAGCTTCGAGGCGCCCATCAACGAGTACATCACGCCCGAGGCCACGCGCTTCGGCGTCAAGGGCTACCCGCCGCCGGTGAACTTCGAGAACTTTTGCTTCCTGAAGCGCCTGAACCGCCTGGCCACCCAAGAGCCCGACCCGGTCGATCCGAAAGCGTGGGTCGTGGTGTCCGCCAACCCCTTGGGTCCGTCACCGGCAGCGCGGGGCCAGTCGCAACTGCGCGTGGACGGCAGACGCGTCTGTGACGACTGAAGGCGGCCGGTTCGGCAATGGCTTGCTGAGCCCGTCAAACCTGTGTCGCGGGCGAAGCGCAGAAGCCGAGATCGCCTAGGACCCCATGCGGTCGTAGATCAGGCCGCCGAGCCAGCCTCCCAGGAACGATCCGAGTCGATGAGCCCGCAACACGATGCCGCCCAGCATCGAGAGATTCTTGACGCCGAACCGCGCAGCAACCACCCCATGGGTCAGCGGCACGGTCGACCGCCAGAACACCCCCACGGCCGTCTCAGCGGTCCGATCGGGTCGCTCGACGCGGAGGGCAAGCGATTCCGAGCTTGCCCAATGGTGCGCGCGTGCACGGCTCATGGACTTCATCGCGATTCGACGCGGCGCGATCGACACAGCGCTATCAAGCGTCTTGGAGGAGGCGGTGGGATTAGAACCCACGGACGAGTTGCCCCGTCGTCAGTTTTCAGGTTCTCAGCAGAGTTCAGCAGAATCAACAGCTTAGCGGACTTTCCTCTCCGCAAGTGGTACATGACGCGGCTTCAAGTAGCCCCGTGGTCGCCGACTTGCCAAGGCCCTTGCGGAGATCCTCTGCTGGGGCACTCACAGGCACGTCGTCATATCCTTGCCACCGCAAAGGCAGGGCATCCGGTCGCATTGTTGTCCGGCTCTTCCCGGCCAGTTCCTGCGGCTGACCAATGGCAGGTCCACGGCCGCTCGCTTAGACGGCTCGTCCGCGCGACCAGATCACCAGACCCCGGGCGAAGTGCTGCCTGAATGTGCTGCGTTTCACCGTCGTCATCCATCACGCTTTCGAGGCAACGGGCCTTAATCCGTGTGAGCGCGTCATACACAAGTTTGGGGAGGCCTATCGGCCAAGTAAGGAAGACACTCAGTCGAAGGATCTGGGAAGAAGTTCGTGTCGTGGCCCGACCTCATGAACTTCCTTGTGCCGTTCGCTCGGCGTTTCTGTTATCGACGCTCTCGACGAACGCATTCACGCGACAGCGCGGTAAGGCGACGCTGAAGATCTCCTGGGCACGAGCCGTCGTTAGGTGCGCAATGAGTTGCGTGCCCATCGTTGTCTAGCGGGGAGATCTTCTCCGCTGTCGGAGCGCGCATGATCGAGTCAGACAGGGTCGATTCGCCGGAGCAGGATGCACAAGCACCTTCTTTCATTGCGGCCCCCCAGATCACCCTGCCGAAGGGTGGTGGCGCCATTAGAGGCTTAGGAGAAAAGTTTCAGACCAATCCCGTGAACGGGACCGGAACTCTCACGGTTCCCGTTCCACTTAGCAAGAGCCGCGGTAACTTCCAGCCTGCGCTGGCGCTTTCCTACAGCTCCGGGTCGGGAAACGGCCCTTATGGCGTTGGCTGGACAGTCGCCCTGAACTCGATCTCGAGGCGAACTGACAAGGGCGTTCCGCGCTACGCGCCTTTCGCTCGCGCCCCGGCGGACATCGCGGCCGCCGACGCGGCCGCTGACATCTTCTTGCTCTCCGGGTCGGAAGACCTCGTCCCGATCCACGTCAGCGAGGGGCCATGGGTTGCGCACAGGGAGCACGACGGTTACGTCGTGCGTGGCTATCGCCCGCGGATCGAAGGCGCGTTCTCGCGAATCGAGAGCTGGACACGCATCGTGGACGGCGACACGCACTGGCGCACGATCACGCGCGACAACGTTCTCACGGTCTATGGGGAAGGCCCTGAGTCCCGCATCGCCGATCCCGACGACGGACAGCGCGTTTTCGAGTGGCTGGTCTGTCGCAGCTGCGACGATCGCGGCAACGCCGTCGAGTACGAGTATGCAGCCGAGGGCGACGACGGCGTCGATCTGAGGCGCCCGAGCGAGCGGCTTCGGTCGCGTGGCGCTAACCGCTATTTGAAGCGTGTCCGGTATGGCAACCGCCAGCCGCTGCTACACGATCCCGCAAACGATTCGGCGCGCGGCTGTCATGTTCCGCGCAAGCCCATCGACCCGCAGACCGGCTGGCTCTTCGAAGTCGTGTTCGACTACGGCGACGAACCCTTCACGCACGAACCCGACGCCGACGACTTCCAGCGGGTGCGCTGGACCGACGAACCGTCACGGCCGAGGGTTTCGCGCCGCGACCCGTTTTCGATGTCAAGAGCCGGATTCGAGATACGCACCCATAGGTTGTGCCGAAGGATTCTCGTCGCGCATCGTATGCCGGAGATGCTCGCGGCGGCGCGAACGCTTGTACGCGCTCTTCACCTCGAGTACGAGGAGAGGCCCAACGGAACACGCCTGTCGAGCATCACGCAATCCGGCTACCGGATGCTCGAGGATGGTTCCTTTCGCCGCCGGTCGCTGCCCTCGCTGCGGTTGCACTACGCGGCCAGCCCGCTCGACGATCCGGCACCCCGGCAATGGGACATCCAGCAACTGCCGAGCGAAAGCCTGCAAAACCTGCCCAGCGGGATCGGCGGCCAGGGCTATCAGTGGACGGATCTCGACGGCGAAGGCATCGCGGGCGTGTTGGCCGCGGAGCCCGGCGCGTGGTACTACAAGCCGAATCGCGGAGAAGGCAGGTTCGGCCCCGTTCAGGCGGTTCGCACCTTGCCCGCCGGTGAAGGCGGCCGATCGCAGCTCATCGACCTCGACGCCGATGGTCAACTCGAGTTCGCGACGCTCGCCCAGGGCACCGGAGGATACTTCGATCGCATCGCGGAGGCGGGTTGGGCGCCATTCCGCACATTCGGCAAGTTCCCGCTAGTCGACTTCGGCGACCCGAACGTCCGGCTCACCGACCTTTCCGGCGACGGGCTTGCCGACATCCTGATCACCGACGATCAGGCGATCACCTGGCATCCCTCGCTCGGTGAAGGCGGCTTCGGCGAGGCGACCCGCCTTCGTGTTCCATGGAACGAGGAAGGCGGCCCGCGCGTGCTGCTCGGGCAAACGGACCAGTCCGTGTTTCTCGCCGACATGTCCGGTGATGGACTCGCAGATCTCGTTCGCATCCGCAACGGCGAGGTGTGCTATTGGCCCAACCTCGGCCACGGTCGGTTCGGGCAGAAGGTCACGATGGACAACTCGCCCTGGTTCGACGAGGAGGGGGTGTTCGACGCCCGCCGCTTGCGCTTCGCCGACGCCGATGGTTCTGGGCCGACCGACGTCCTGTATGCGGGTCGCACGGGCGTCAAGGTCTACCTCAACGAGAGTGGCAACGCGCTGAGCACACCTCGCACCGTCACCGAGATGGTGCTGACCGACGGCACGTCGCTCGATGTCGTGGATCTACTAGGTCGCGGAACGGCCTGCCTCGTGTGGTCGACGGCGCTTCCGGGCATCGCGTGGCGCCCTGTGCAGTACATCGACCTAATGTGCGGCCGAAAGCCCCATCTACTGGTGCGCTGGGAAAATCAACTCGGTGCAGAGACACAGCTGCAATACGTCTCCTCGACGAAGTTCTACCTCATGGATCGGGAGGCCGGACGGCCGTGGCTCACGCGTCTGCCATTTCCCGTGCACGTGGTCGAGAGCGTGCACACGCTGGACCTTGTCAGCCGCAACCGATTCACCAGCAGATTTGCCTATCACCATGGTCACTACGACGGCGTGGAACGCGAGTTCCGCGGCTTTGGGATGGTGGAGCAGTGGGACACCGAACGGTTCGCCGCGCTCGGGGAAGGCGACGCGGTCAATATCGCACCCGCTTCGCACGTGCCGCCCGTGCACACCAAGACCTGGTTTCACACCGGAGCATGGGTGGGCCGGGACCGCATCTCCCGTCACCTGGAGGACGAATACTTCCGGGAACCCGGGCTCAGCCGCCAAGCCGCGCGAGCGCTTCTTCTCGACGACACGCTTCTCCCGAGCGGCCTCACGCCGGACGAAGAGCGCGAAGCCTGTCGCGCCCTCAAGGGTTCGATGCTGCGTCAGGAGGTCTACGCGGACGACGCCGGGCATCCGGCCGCCACGCCGGCGCAGATCAGGCGGTCCCGGACGCCCTACGCGGTCACCGAGCAGAACTTCCGCATCCGCACCGTGCAGCGCCGCGGCGCCAATCGGTACGCGGTCTTCTTCGCTCACCCGAACGAGGCGGTGAGTTATCACTACGAGCGCAACCCGAACGATCCCCGGATCCAGCATGCGTTCACGCTGGAGGTCGACGACTTCGGCAATGTGCTCAAACAGGCCGCCGCTGGCTACGGCCGGCGCGCCTCGCCATTGCCTGAAGCGTGGGACCGCGCCCGCCAGGAAACGGCCTTGCTCACCTACACGGAGAACCGAGTCACGAATGCCGTGACGGCGCCCGACATTCACCGAACGCCACTGCCCTGCGAGGCGATTACGTTCGAGCTGACCGGCTACGCGGGCACCGGACCCGCTGGCCGCTACCGGGCCTCGGACTTCGTCGAGCGGGATCCCGCCGTTGCCGGACGCTTGCGCCACAGGTTCGCTGCCCCTGACGTCGCCTATGAAGACACGGCGCGCGGAAGCCAACGCCGCCGCCCCATCGAGTGGCTGCGCACCCTCTACAGGCGCGACGACCTGACCGCGAGCCTGCCGCTGGGCGAACTGCAATCCCTCGCACTGCCCGGCGAAAGCTTCAAGCTTGCCTTCACGCCCGGCCTGCTCGACCAGACGTTTCGACGCCCGCGCGACGGTCAGCCGGATGAACCCCTGCTGCCCGACCCCAGCGCCGTTCTCGAAGGGCAGGGGGGCAGCCGCGGCGGCTACGTGCGAAGCCGGACCCTCAAGGCAGATGGCCGCTTCCCCGCAAGCGACGCTGACGATTACTGGTGGCTGCCGTCGGGACGGGCGCACTACAGCAAAGATCTTGCCGATGGCGCCGCCGCCGAATTGGCGCAGGCCCGCCGGCACTTCTTCGTGCCGTGCCGCCATTCGGACCCCTTCGGCCAGTCCGTGTTTGTCGACTTCGACGCCTACGACCTGCTCATGACGCAGACGCGCGATGCACTCGGCAATCGCGTCACCGTCGACGCCAACGACTACCGCACCTTGCAGCCGCGCCGCGTCAGCGATGCCAATGGAAACCAAACCGAAGTTGCCATCGACACGCTGGGCATGGTGGTCGGCACCGCGGTCATGGGCAAGCCGCTGCCTGCGCCGGTGGAAGGCGACACGCTCGCCGGCTTCGTCGCCGACCTGACGCAAACCGAGCTGGACGGCCTGTTCGACGCCCCCAATCCGCACGGCAGCTCAGCGGCCCTCCTGAAGGACGCGACCACCCGCATCGTCTACGACCTCGACCGCTTCCGCCGCACCCGGCAGGCAAACCCCGACGACCCCGGCGCGTGGCGGCCGGTGTGCGCTGCCACGCTCGTCCGTGAAACGCATGCGAGCGCGCCCTTGCCGCCGCAGGGCCTGAAGATCCAGCTCAGCTTCTCATATTCCGACGGCTTCGGCCGCGAAATCCAGAAGAAGGTCCAGGCCGAACCCGGGCCGGTGCCGCAGCGCGACGCTGGCGGCCAGATCATCGTCAACGCCGATGGCCAGCCCGCGATGACGTCGACGGCGGCGAGCCCGCGCTGGGTCGGCAGTGGATGGACCGTGTTCAATAACAAAGGCAAGCCCGTCCGCCAGTTCGAACCTTTCTTCACGCACGCCCACCTCTTCGAATTCGATGTCCGCATCGGCGTCAGCCCGGTGCTGTTCTACGACCCGGTCGGGCGCGTCGTCGCCACGCTGCACCCCAATCGCACCTACGAGAAGGTCGTGGTCGATCCCTGGCAGCAGATCACTTACGACGTCAACGACACCTGCGCGGCACGCCATCAGCAGACCGGCGACCCGAGGACCGATCCCGACATCGGCGGCTTCGTCGCGGACTATTTCAAGAGCCAACCGGCGACCTGGCGGACCTGGTATGCGCAACGCATCGGCGGTGGGCTCGGCGCGGAGGAGCAGAACGCCGCCAAACGGGCTGCGGCGCATGCCGACACACCCGGCACCGCGCATTTCGATGCCCTGGGCCGCCCGTTCCTGACCGTCGCGCGCAACCGCGTCGTCTGCCGCGGACACGACCTCGACGGTACCGAGGAAAGCTTCTCCACTCGCGTCGAGCTGGACATCGAAGGCAACCAGCGCACTGCGCGCGATGCGGTCCGGCAGGCCGGCGACCCGCTAGGCCGCATCGTCGCGCGCTACGCGTACGACATGCTCGGCAACCGCATCCACCAGCTCAGCATGGAGGCAGGCGCGCGCTGGATGTTGAACGACGTGGCCGGCAAGCCCGTCCGCGCTTGGGACAGCCGCGGCCACAACTTCACCACCTCGTACGACGAGCTGCGCCGGCCCGTGGAGCAGACCGTTCGTGGCACCGGCGCGCAGTCCGATCCGCGCACGCTCAACCGCGACATCCTGGTGGACAGGATCGAGTACGGCGAGACACGGCCCGACGCCGAAGCACTCAACCTGCGCACCCGCATCTATCGCCACTTCGATTCCGCCGGCGTGGTCACCAATGCGCGGCTCGATGCAGACGGCAACCCGACGGACGCGTACGACTTCAAGGGCAACCCGCTGGGCAGCACGCGGCGGCTGGTCAGCGACTACACCGCCATCCCCGACTGGCGGCTCGACCCCACGCTTGATGAAGAGTCCTTCGAAAGCAGCACCCGCTACGACGCGCTCAACCGTCCGGTGCAATCCGTTGCGCCTCGCAGCAGCCTGGGACGCGGCAAGTTCAACGTCATCCAGCCGGTGTTCAACGAGGCGAACTTCCTGGAGCGGCTGGATGTGTGGCTCGAGCGCAGCGAGGAACCCGGCGCGCTGCTGGACCCGGCCCACAACGCGGCGTCGCCGGTCGGCGTCGCCAACATCGACTACGACGCGAGGGGCCAACGCCAGCGCATCGACTACAAGAATGGCGCGAGCACCCGCTACAGCTATGACCCGCTCACGTTCCGGCTCACCCAACTTCTGACCAAGAGGAAGGCGACCGACTTCCCCGGCGACGATCCTCAGCCTCCAACTGCCGGCTGGCCGGGCAAACAAGTGCAAAACCTGCACTACACCTATGACCCGGCCGGCAACGTCACCCATATCCGGGACGATGCGCAACAGACTGTCTACTTCAGGAACAGGCGCGTCGAGCCGAGCAGCGACTACGTCTACGACGCGCTCTATCGCCTGATCCAGGCCACCGGTCGGGAACATCTGGGGCAGGGCAGCGTCCCCATCGCCCATTCCCACGACGACGCTCAGCGCATCAGGCTGCCGCAGCCCGGCGATGGCAACGCCATGGGCACCTACGTCGAGCGCTATGTGTACGACGCCGTCGGGAACTTCCTTCAGATGCAGCACCGCGGCAGCGACCCCGCTCGCGCGGGCTGGACGCGCGCCTACGACTACCTGGAACCCAGTCTGATCGAAGACGGCAGCGGCGCAACACCGCCCAAGAACGGCAACCGCCTGACGCGCACCACGCTGCGTCCCGCGGGCGACACCACGCAGCCGGAAACCTACCTGCACGACGCCCACGGCAACATGCTGCGCATGCCGCACCTGGGCGGCGGCCTGCCAGGGCCGAACATGCACTGGAACTTCAGGGACCAGTTGCGCCAGACTGACTCGGGCGATGGGGGCACGGCCTTCCATGCAAACGACGCGTCGGGCCAGCGTGTGCGCAAGGTCTGGGTGAAGGCTCCGGGCCTCACCGAAGAGCGTCTTTACATCGGAGGCTTCGAGATCTTCCGCAAGCACGCAGGAGCCATCGATACGGGTTCCGTCATGCTGGAACGCGAGACGCTGCACGTGATGGACGACACGGGACGCCTCGCCCTCGTCGAGACTCGCACGCTGGACACCGCAGGCGACGACCCATCGCCGCGCCGACTCGTTCGCTACGAGTTCGGCAATCACCTCGGCTCGGCCTGCCTCGAACTGGATGACGAAGCCAAGATCATCTCGTACGAGGAATATGCGCCGTACGGCAACTCGACCTACCAGGCGGTTCGCAGCCAGACGGAGACGGCGAAGCGATATCGCTATACGGGTAAGGAGCAGGACGAAGAGAGCGGCCTGTATTACCACGGGGCACGGTACTACGCCGACTGGCTAGGCCGCTGGACGGCGACCGATCCCGCCGGACTCGTGGATGGCTCCGATTCGTATGTCTATTGCCGCTGCAATCCGCTGTGCTACACCGATTCGACCGGAACACAGTGTGACCCGACCAGTCAATCTTGTGTCGATCCTACAGCGCCAACAGTCCGCGAGCAGGTCCTGGAGCAGAGCCTGCCGGAAGATGAGCGGAACTTGCCTCCCGCGTCCTTTGCCCAGGATGGGACTACTGAGTTACACGATTCAAACGGCCCCACTGCTAGCCCGGGAGTCTCTCGGGCTCAAGAGGTATCGACCGCTATTTCGCTCTTTTCATACATCGCACAAAGAAGCTATGCACCTGTGAGCCCTACCGGTGCACCCTTGACCGGACCGCTCAATCTCTACTCCGGTCGTGCTGCAAGGGATGCGGCCGGAAGTGCCCCAGGGTACTTGATAAGAGACACCGTCTACTACGCGCCTGCGGATGCTGCGGAGACCGCACTTCGAATCCGGTTGGGTCTCGCGCCTACGGACATAATTCCGCCTAACCAGTACAACCCGATCTGGGATGAAGCATCCCGCCTTGCCGTACGAGATGCTGCCATTAGTGGAAGCGTTGCGACCCACAACGATCTTGCGAGCTTGAATCCGAGTTCCATCCAAGCACGAGTGGAACTGCCAACATTGCGTACCTATGGAACGGGCGTCGGAGCTCTCAGCGTCATTGGTGGTGGTTTAAGCATATATGGTGGTATGCACGAGGAGGACAGCTCCTTGGCCGCGCTGGGTATAGGCGGCGGCGCCGTTCAGGCATCCGGAGGAGCACTGCTCATCGCGGGCGCATGGAGGACCTCGGCCCCGCTCATGTCTTTGGGCCGCGGCCTGGGTACCGCGGGGGCAGTCATAACTGCACCCATTGTTCTAGCCCACGCTGCGGACGACATTCAGAGTGGAGACGAGTACCGGCAGTTCCGAGGAACACTCAGCGCTGTCGGCGTCGTCGCTCCACCTGCAGCATTCTTGTCTGTCTACAACGATGTAGTCGTTCAGCCAGCGGCGGAATCATTTTACGAAGCGGCTCGACGCTACATTTCCAGCGCGATGGGCATACCAATGAGTTGGGTCTATTGACAAATTATTAATTCCGCTATTTGAAACGAACTTTAGAGTCTGAGTGCGCAACAGCAAGAGGTAAGGGAGTCACGGTCATGCCACAAGTCATCATCGTTCGCCTCGTGCCGCAGAAGCCGACCGATGGCGCCTCCCTCAGTGGCTATCTAACGAATCTCTCGATCCGCGCGTTCGACCTGTCGTTCGGCAACACAGCCGATGGCACGCAGGTCGGGCAGGCGCAAGGGGCGTGGGTTCCGAACACGGGCGTCAATGCCACCGGCCCGGCGTTCACGCCCGCCAACCAGCGGATCGTGCAGCACTTCTCCGTCTATCCGGTCCAGGTGAACCCGTTGCCTGCGCCGCCCGACCCAGATGTGCGCCTCGAAGCGGTGGCGACCGCGATCATCGAACTGAATCCGCCGGCCGCCGAGTTCAACACGACCGACTTGCGCCTCGAGATCAAGCAAGGCACGCAACTGGTCGCTTACGAACGGCTCGACTTCAATGTGAAGGTCGAGCCGAACGCGCCGATCTCGAACAATCCGATGACCTACATCGGCGTCGACCCGCCCGCGGTGCTGCTGGCGCTGCCGGATCCGGGCGTCGCGCTCGATCCGAATGCGGCGTTCGTCGATCTGCCGACCGACGGCTCGCCGCCGAAGTTCGCACCCCTGCGTGCCGCGATAGACAAGGTGCTCACGCAGGATCCGGCCGGCGGCGCCACGCTCACCAACCGCAGCCCGCTGACAACCGCGCAGGCGCGCCAAGTCGCCAGAGAAATCATCTGGAATCGCCAGATTACGCCGCCGCCAGCCCGCCCGAACAACCGGCGGCTCGAGGACATGTACACGCGCCCGCAGACCGACACGTCGTGGAGCAACGACGATCGCGACAAGGCGGACATGGATCGCAAGCAATACGAGGCCAGCCTGCTCGGCTACTACGCGCTTCAGAACGCGAACTCGGACCGGCTCGCGCAATACGTCTTCGCGGCGTCCGCGGCGGTGTGGGCCGAACAGCAGAGCGCGGCGCCGGTGCGCGCGAGCCTGCGTTTCCCGGTGGAGACCGGCACGCCGCCAACGCCCGGCTCGACGTTCCGCCAGGCCGACGTCGTCATCGAGGATAACGGCGCGCTGACGCTCGACTTCCGCGTGCCGGCGGACTATTTCTACGCCCTGTCCGCGATGCTCTCGGCGAACGTCACCGCCGATCAGCGTTACCGCATGGCGACCAACGACGACGAGTCACGCATCGTCGCCGCGGTCCAGTCGGCAATCGATGCGAACATCATCGCGGCCGCCGCGATCTCACCCGCGAACGCCGCTCGCCGCCTGGTCGCCATCGGACGCGGGCGCGTGCAGCGGCCGCCACTGTGTCCGCTTGATCCGGCGGTGAATACGCTGGTGGCCGCGTGGCTCGCAGACATGAACGCGGCGATCGATCCGTTCTGGCAGCAGAGCCCGTTCCCGCCGGCGCTCGTGCCGGGACATCTCGAACTCGTGCTGGCCGTCGTTACCCAGCAGACCGTCGTCACAGCAGACTCAACCGCATTGATCTCTGCGATCAAAACCATCCCCATTGCGAGCAGTGCGCAATTGAAGGCGATCACGGTGCAGGGGTGGCTCTCCTTCTTCCTAGCAAGCGGTGGCCCGTCCACACTCGCTGCCGCCGTGTCGGTGGCAGACCCCATGGCTACGGTCTCGGCGGGTGACGGCGTAAGGTTCAAAACGAACACCTACGTGCGCATCAATGCAGAGGGGTTGAACACTGCTGAATACCTGCGCATCACTGGTGTCTTGGGTGATGTGCTTAGCATCACACGGGCGCAGGCCGGCACACCTGCCTCCGCACATAGCGCAGGGGCGGTCATTCCGGGCAACGTCGCGCTGCTGCCGGACTTCACGAATCCGGGCACGCCCGATGAACGTGTGCAGGCGTTCGTTCGGCAGGTGCGCAAGTACTTCGAGGTATTGTCGATCGCTCCGGCGCCCGTCTTGGGTGAGGGCGGCGACGCGCTTTCCATCCCCATCGCCGACAAAGATCCGTTCGGAGCGTTTCTCGCGGCGGCGCCTGGTTTCGCATTCCCGGTCGCGAACTGGAACGCACCCGTCGTTGCGAATGCGTTGCAGGCGGTGTTCCCCGGCGACCCGAACGCGCAAGCGTGGCTGCTCAACGCGCTGCAGACGATCGACGAGCTGTTCCGCGCGACGAATGGCGTGGACCCTGCCTCGCTGCGGTTCTCTCTGCTCGAGGCGCTCTATGCGCGCGGATTCACGTCGCGGGCGCAGATCCAGGCGCTGTCGCCAGCGGAGTTCGAATACGCGCTGACGGGCACCGTGGCCTACCCGTTCGCGGCGGCCATTCAGGCCGCTGCAGGCGGTTCGGTCGCAGGCGTACCGCCGGTGCCGCACGGTCCGTTCACCCCGATCAATCCGGACGGAACGCTCGTCAACTGCATTCCGCCCCGGCACCTCTCGCCGCTGGGCCCGGTCAACTATCTGCATGACTTGCTGGCCACCGGCATCGGTGCGACCTGCGATCACCCGACCGCGACGGGCGATCCGCTGGTCACATTGATCGAGACGCGGCGCGGGCCGCTGGCCGATCTGCACGCCACCGCCGCCAACGTCTGCACAACGCTGCCGCTCATCGACATCGTCAACGAGAACCTCGAAGCGCTGGTCGACGCAAGCGCAGCGGGCGTCGTCTACGACACCAGCGGCACCACCCTCGGCGGTCATGCGCTCAAGGCGGCCAACGACGCGGGAAGCGAAGGCCATGCACCGAACGTGCTGTTTGCGGCGCTGCCGGAACACTCTACGCCGGCGACGCCTGTCGAACGGCCAGCGGCCTACGCCGCGCTCGAAGCCGACTTTTCGTCGCCGCGGTTGCCTTACTCACAACCGCTCGACATCTCGCGGTCGCACCTCTGCGCGATGGGCACGTCCCGGTTCGCGACGATGCGGGCGTTCCGCGAGCAGATCACCGAGTTCGCCATCGACGCAAACGAGGAAGCGGTCGATTTCCAGAAGCATTTGTGGCGATATCCGGTGCGGATCGAGCTGGCGCTCGAATACCTCGGTCTCTCACCGGCGGAGTACCAGACGCTCTACGTGCATCCCATCAGCGCCTCAGAGTTGCGCGACATGTATGGGTTCCCAACCGACCTGATCCATGGCGTCGACTGGAAGTCGATCGTCATGCACGTACCGGAGTTTCTGAAACGCACGGGACTCGACTACTGCGAGTTTCTCGAGCTATGGAAGTCGAAATTCGTAGAGTTCGACCGGGTAGTTCCCGACCAGTTGAACGCGGACGGCAATCCCGTCGGCTTGCCCTCGGACGGCACGGGATTCCCGAACTGCGAACCATGCTGTCCCGAGGATCTTGTCATTCGGTTCATCGATCCAGAAGGATCCGAAGTAGCGCTCCGCCACTTGATGGTCTTCATTCGCCTCTGGCGGTCGCTCAAGTGCCTGCGCGGCGCGGGCTACGGCTTCGCCGACCTTCGCGACATCTGCGCAGTGCTAGGGCTGATCCAGGGCGGCAACGTCAACCCCGAATTCATCCGCCAGCTCGCGTCTTTCCAGGTCCTGCGTGACGACTGGCGGCTGCATCTGGGCACCGATCCGGCCGCGCCAAATGCCACGGGCGCCGTGCGCACGCGACTGCTCGGCCTGTGGAGCGGTGGACCGGCGGCGTCGTTCGACTGGGCGGTGGCACATCTTCTCGACCGTGTCGAGGATCGAGCCGAGCACGAACGGCGCCCCGGTAGCCACCCTCGCCATCGGCCGCCGGAGTTCATGAAGATCCTGCGCGAGAACCTGGACTCGCTCGCCCTGCTGAGCGGCTTCGATCCAGCCGCAGCTCGCTGGAACGCGCAGCCCACCAGTACGCTCCGCTTCACGGAGATTCTTGCGAAGATTTACGGCTCATCGTTCACCACGGGCGAGCTGCTATACCTATTCTCCGTCGACCAGCATCTCGACGGCGATGACCCGTTCTTCCAGCAGGACGGGAACGAAGCGCTCGATCAGCCGTTCGACTACCCGGAGGAAGGCCATCCGTTCGATCTGTGGAAGCTGCGCGAAAAGCTGCTGCACGTTCGCGCGACGGACGAGGACGCCGCCTCGCTGACGTGGACGGCTCTCTCGACCGCGTTGCGTAAGGAGTTCGGCTACGACCCACCGGCGGGGACGGACCCGCTCCAGACGCTGGGCGAGCACTTCTTCCCCGAGATCCTGGAGCGATCGGGCATCGCGGCCGGATCGCAGGCACGTCAATACCGGACCGCGCTCGCGAGCACGGTTGCTGGGATGTGGAACTTCCCGCACCCGGGACCCTTCCAGTACGACGCGGTTGCGCAAGAACTCGTCACGTCGCTGCCCTTGCGTGATGCGGACGTGCTCTTCAAGCTCAACGCCATCGAGCAATTGACGGCCAACGAGCGCGCCGCGGTTCAGCAGCTGTACTTCGCTCCGCGCGCCGAATTGGCGCGGTTCTCCTTCCTGTTCCCGAGCATTGTCGAGGCCGAGAAGGCGCTCGTCGAAGAGGCCGACGAATGGAAGCGGTGGGAATACTTCCGCCGCGCATTCGTGACGTTCGCGCAACGCGCGCGTGTCGTTGCAGAACACATGGCCGCCCATGCGGCACACGCATCGGACAAGCGAGACGTGGAGATCGATCTCGCGCTGCTGGTTCTTCGTCGCCTGCGGGGCGACGAGAATCTGGCCACGAGCGCGTGGGAAAGGGACGACGGCCTGCCTACGGCGGGCTTCACTTGGACACAGCCGAACGGCGGCGCGTTCTCAGCGCTGATCGGCCTGACCGGCACCGGCCTTCTGAGCGAAGTGAAAAGCGCGAGCGGCAGCGCCTGGCCCGGAATGACCGCTGCGATGAGTGCGTTCACGCACGCCGGCAACGAGTGGAACGCGCCGGTTCCCACAATAATTCCGAAACTAGATTTCACGCTGCCGGCGTCACAGCGCGAATTCGCGCTGATTCGAAACGGACTCGCACTTCGCGAGAGCGACGGCCTGGCGCTCGCCGGCGCGGAGGGATTCGCGGTCCACTGGGCGGGTGTGCTCATCGTCGAGAAGTCGGGCATGTACACGTTCTTCGCCGGCGCGCCGACCCCGGACTGCGAACAGCCCGACTTCGAGAAGTGCAATCACAACAAGTGGCGGGTCAATCTGCGGCGAGGGCAGAAGACGTTCCGGTTGCTGAACTATCGCTGGGCGGACGAACAGGCGCCGGATCGCATCTCGGGCCCACTGCATCTGAAGCGTGGCGCCTATTTCATTGACGTCGATTTCGAGGCGACGCCACCAGAGTTCGACGAGAAGAACGAACTGCTGCGCGCCCGCTCGGGCTTCAGCGTGAAGTATCAGGGTCCCGATACAGAGGACTGCATCGTCGCGTTACCGGTCCAGCGCCTGTATCGCGACGTCGTGACCGGCCCTCTGACGAGTCCGCAGGCTGTGGCGCAGTCGGCGGCCGAGTATCTCGCCCAACAGTACACGAGCAGCCTGCGCGACATCCGCCGCACGTATCAGCGTGCGTTCAAGGCGTTGCTCTTCTGCCATCGGCTGCGGCTGTCCGCGGGCTTGGTGGCACGGGCGAATGTGTCCGAGATCGAGTACATGCTGTCCTCGCCAGCGCTGTTTGCCGGCTGCACATATGTGGCCGGGGCTCCGTTCACGTCGCACCGTGCGTCGCTTGACTTCAGCTTTCTCCCGATCGGGGACGTCTACGACGGAGATCCCGCACGCAATCCGCCGGCGCCGCTCGACGCACGGGCTACGCCGTCCGTGCGCCGCCGACAAGCGTTGTTCGACTGGTTCGAGCGCCTGTATGACTACGCGCGCATGCGGGAGGCGGTTCGAAGGCGCACCGGGCGTCTTCCGTGGCTGTGCTTCGTCGAATCCTCGAATCAGCAACCGATCGATGCCACGCCGTTGCTCATGGATCTCGGTATCGACCTGGACGATGCGCCGCTCGTCCTGGAGTTCCACGACGGCGTCAAAGTCGATTGGTCGAATCTCTGCGACGATCGCTGGGCCATCCGTTGCTGGCACGCATCGTCCTGGACGCGCAGGCTTCTGCAGGCCTTCGTGCCTCTCGATCTCTCGTTCGCAAGGCCCGACGTCTGGGCCGCGAGCACGGCGGCGGCGATGGCCGCCGGCAATGCCAACCTGTCGAAGTTCTATCGCGACGGATTGATCGAGCGGATCCCGAGACGCTATGCCGATCTCGAGCGCCTCAACAACCTGTTGCGCGAACGCGGGCGTGCGGCACTGCTCGCCTGGCTCACCGGAATGAACCGCGTGGCCTTGCCTTTCGCACCGGGCATCTTCGCGACCTCCGCGAGGGACATTGGCGCACTGCTGCTCCTCGACGTTGAGGCCGGTATCTGCGAGAAGGCGAGCCGCATCGAGGAAGCGATCACCGCCGTTCAATCGTTCGTCGAGCGCGCGCGACTCTCGCAGGAACCAAGCTTGACACTCACGCCGGAGTTCGCCGCGGCGTGGGACAGGATCTTCGCGACCTTCCGCGCCTGGCAGGCCTGCCGCCGGCGCGTGCTGTACAAGGAAAACTACATCGAGTGGCACGAACACGCACGCGCGATCCAGACGGAAGCGTTCCGCTTCCTTGAGTCGGAGTTGAGGCGGGCCACGGTGACAGCACCCGAGCCCGGTGGCATGGAGTACTGGTCGGCACCGTATTGGCCCGCGCACCCGTCGCTCGTTTCGTTGCAGCACCGGGAGCCGTCGCACCTCAAGCAGGTCGCGCAGCCCGAGAATCTCGGATTGATGGGTCGGCCCGAGCGCCATGCGCGACCGAGCTGGCTTGCGCCATCCCAATTGCAGATTGCCAGCGGCGGCGACGACCGAGGCGATGGAGACGACGGGCCGCCTGATCCCGATGGCAACCCCGACGGTGGTCCAGTCATCGCGCTTGCCGCGAGGGCGCCGGGCGCCAACGGCGATGGTGACGGCAACCCGAACGGGCCGTCGCCGCAACAGCTTCCACTCTGGTTGCAGGCAGCAGTCCGGCTCGGGACGCGCTTCCTGCGCGTCGCTGCGGCCGGCGAGCCGCCGGCCACCGCTTCGTTCATGCCGCCGGCGGCCTCGACCTCGCCGTGTTGCTGCGATTGCGGGCGTGTGCATCCGCCGGTGATGGACGAGTACTACTTCTGGCTGGTGAACTCGGAATACCGCGATCCGACGGCTCTGAATGTTGCGGACAAGACGCTGTATCAGGATGCCGACTGGGGCGCCACCACCGGCGATATGACGTCGGACTGGCATCGCCCCACCGAGCTGCCGAAGCTGCTTGCCTGGACGATGAAGCCGATGGTGAAGCTCGCGTGGGTCCGCGTGCACAACGGAGAATTCCAGACGCCACGGTTCTCGGACGATGGCGCGCACGTGGATCTTGCGGCGGGCGAGCCACAGCTCGAGTTCGACGGTCGCGAGGGAGACTCGCTGCGATTCCGGATCACGAATGCCGATACGCTCCCGACCGGCTACGTAGATCCGTCGCCGTGGGGCTTCCGGTACGACATCGCGCCAGATGCGGCAGTCGTGCTGCCCGAAGTGATCGCGACGCCGGCGCCAGCGGGGCCGTTCTCACCGTCGCTCACGGCGTATCCGTTCTTCGCGTACTTCCTTCCGGGCGCGCCGCTCGAGCCGTCGGTCTACTCGACAGCGATGACGGTCGCTGGATCGCTTCGCACTCACTGCCGCTATGTGGCAGCGCTGAAGTGGTACGAACTCTATTTCGCGCCGGGAGACAAGGATCTGCGGTGGGCGACCTGCCGCGATCAGCCTCGCGAAGAAGACAACGAGTTCGGCATGCCCGCCGATGGCGGCGACAATGTGCCCGTCGTGCTGGCCGCGGTACGCGGTACGGTGCGAACAGACCAGGATCCGTGTTGCGATACCCTCGCGCGGACGGATCTCGCGGCCCGTCAGCGCAGTGTCGTGCTGTCGTATCTTGAGACGCTGCTTCAGTACGCGCAGGCGGCGATGTGCAAGAACTCGCCCGAAGGTTACGCGGCCGCGAAGCTGCGCCTCGATACGTTGTCGCGCTTCCTCGGCAAGCGGCCGCGCACGATCTTCGGTCAGGACGACGGCCAGGATCCGCAGACTGTGGGTACGTTCGTGCCGCGGTTCCCGCCGCTCAATCCGCGTCTCATGGAGATCTACGACAACGCCGTGGATCAGCTCGATGCGCTGCACCAATGCCTGACCAAGGCGAGGCTAAAGGGCGGCGCGCTGCACGCTGACACGTCGTACTGGGGTGACGATCCCGTGCGCCGCGGGTGGAAGACCACGACGTCGGGCTGTGTGGACGATGACGGCTGCTGCTGTCCGCCCAGTCCATACCGGTTCCAGTTCCTGCTTCAGCGCGCGCTGGAGACGGCGGGCGAGGTACGAGCGTTTGGCAGTGAGTTGCTGGCCGCGTACGAAAAGGGTGATGCCGAGTTCCTTGCGGCGATGCGCAGCCGCCACGAGCGGCAACTTCTGAACTTGACGGAGGAGATCCGCCGCTTGGAGTTCCGCGAAGCAGACTGGCAAGTCCAGGCGCTGCAGAAGACAAAGCAAGCCGCCCAGGCGCGCCGCCAGAACTTTGCGGACTTGATCGCCAATGGGCTCATCCCGAAAGAGCAGGGCTATGAGAACCTGACAAGCATCTCAATGAGCACCCGCGCTGCCGGTAATGAGGTGGAAGCTGTGGGGCAAGTGATGAATCTGATTCCAGACATCACCATAGGCGCCGCCGGCATTGCCTCGTCGCCGGTGAACGTGAACCAGTTGCCAATCGGCACAAAGCTGGCCCACGCCTTCTCCGCCGCGGCCAGAATCCTCTACACGGTGGCCGATATCACCGGCACGCAGGCCGGTCTCTCGCTGACAGATAGTGGATGGGATCGCCGCGAAGCCGACTGGATTTTCCAGGTCGCCGTGCTGGAGATCGAAATTCAGCAAATCGAGCGGCAGATTCTGGCGGCGGAACGCCGGCGCGATTCAGCGCTGCGCCAATTGAACAATCTCGCACAGCAGAAGCAGCAGGCGGCGGAGATTCAAGACTTCCTGCGCGACAAGTTCACCAATCACGCCCTCTACCTGTTCCTCCAGCAGGAGACGGCCGCGCTACATCGACAGATGTTCGATATCGCCTGGTGTTGGGCGCGACAGGCCCAGCGAGCGTTTCAGCTGGAACGTGAACTGACAACCCAAACCTTCCTGCCGTTGAATGTCTGGGACGGGTTGCACGAAGGCCTGGTTGCGGGCGAACGCCTGTCCACAGCATTGCGGGCCATGGAAAAGGGGTACTTCGATCAGAATCGGCGGGAACAGGAACTGGTCACTCGACTGTCCCTGCGGCTCGATTTCCCGCTCGCGTTCTTGCAGTTGAAGGCAACCGGCGCCTGCGAAATCGAAGTGCCGGAATGGCGGCTCGACCGCGAGTATCCGGGTCACTACCTGCGCCGGATAAAAGCCGTCAGTCTGACGATTCCCTGCGTCGCCGGGCCGTATACGGGCGTCCACTGCAAGTTGACGCTGCTGAGCGACTCGACCCGCGTCGAGCCCGCATTGCTGGAAGTCGAAGACTGCTGTCCGGGCGAGTGCACCTGCGGCTGCTGCGATCGCCGACGTTACGAGAGCATCATGAACGATCCGCGGATCGTCAAGCGATATGGCGCGACCGAGGCGATTGCGACATCCACGGGGCAGAACGACGCCGGACTGTTCGAGCTGAACTTCCGCGACGAGCGCTACCTGCCGTTCGAGTACGCGGGTGCTGTCAGCCGCTGGCGGATCGAACTTCCGATAGAGACGAACGCCTTCGACATCGAGACGGTGAGCGATCTCATCTTCCAGTTGAACTACACCGCCCGCGAAGGTGGGGACGTGCTGCGAAAGGCGGCTTGGGCCGCGGCCTCGTGCCTGCTCCCCGGTGCCGGGCTGCGCTTCTTCGATTGGCGGCAGGATTTCGCCGATGCGTGGCAACGATTCAAGGCGCTCGCGTTGGCGCCAGATTCCGAATGCGAACGCGCTACGTGCGCGCGCGCGCTCGGCTTGCGGATGTCTCGCGGCATGTTCCCATACCTGCCGGGGCATCGACCAGTGCGCATGCGGCGCGTCGAGCTATGGTTCGAGGCGCAGCCGTGCGAAGGTGTGCGCAATCACGAGATCGAGTTCGTGCCGGGCCGCGACGGCGAGTGCGTCGATGAGGGTGACGAGTGCTGCGACCGCTACTTCCTGACGTGCGTGGCGAGTGAGGACTGGCCCTGCCTGTTCCACGGCGTCATCGAGTATCCGTTCCCATACCTGTGCGACGAGCAGCAGCTCGCGATCGGCGAATTCATGTTTCCGCAGGAGATTGGAGCGGTCCACCGCGCGTACCTCGTGTGCTCGTACGAAGCGGGTCCACCGCAACGATGCTTGCCGAAGCACGCCACGTGCGAAACCGATTGCGAAGGCGTCTGCTAGCCGATGTCCACGGGATCTCGGCCCAAGCTCACTGAGGAGTAAGCGAATGGCGAAGCCCCCCACAGCGAAGGTGCAACCTCCCTCCCTACAGGGAAAGTCCAAGGCTCGATCGGATGAGATGCTCTTCCGCAAGGATCAAGAAGGAAGGTGTGTGCAACTCGTCGAGATACGGATCGGTCTCTTTCTCAACCTGATGCAGATCGTCACTTTGCGGGTACTGCCGCAGGAAGACGGCGACACCTATGCCATCTTGCAGCTCGCGAATGGCGACAAGCTGAACATCACTCGGAGCGAGTTCGCATTGATCAGCGGTACGGAACCGCGCTTGCCTGTCCGGCCGCACAGTTTCCGGGCAACGTGACGTAGCACTCTTCTAGCCTAGTGTGGTGCGCGGCCCTGTTGTGCACTTATCTTGAGGTCGCAGCCAGGGCGGCTTTGGCCCGAGTGACCTTGGCCAGGATGCGCGAGGCGTTGGCGGTCCAGATGAAAGGCTTGGGATCGACTTTGTGCTGGGCGACATACAGGTCGATGGCCAGTTCAAGCTCGGGAACGCTGGTGAAGCTGTCGCGGCGGATGCGCTTGTCGGTGATGTCGCGGAAGAAGCGCTCGACCATGTTCAGCCACGACGCGCCAGTCGGAGTGCGGCTGAAGCTTGCAATTTGGAGGAGGCGGTGGGATTCGAACCCACGGACGAGTTGCCCCGTCGTCAGTTTTCAAGACTGATCCATTCAACCGCTCTGGCACGCCTCCGGTTGCGGCAGTGATCGCCGGCCTTGCGCCGGCGATGCCGCGGCCGATTCTAGGCGGCCGGCCTACGCTCCCGGCGCCTGGGCCTGCGGGCAGGCGACCTGCGCCACCTCGCGGCGGCCGTCGTCGACGCGCACGGCCGTCAGTTGGCCGCCCCAGACGCAGCCGGTGTCGATGGCCAGCAGGCGAGGGCGGTTGATCAGGCCCAGCGTGCTCCAGTGGCCGAAGGCGACGGGCTGGTCGGCCGTCGCGCGGGCGGGCACCTCGTACCAGGGCATGAAGCCCGGCGGCGCGGCGGCGGCGCCGTCCTTGGTGTCGAACTCCAGCGTGCCGTCGGCGCCGCAGAAGCGGATGCGCGTCAGCACGTTGACGACGAAGCGCCAGCGCTCGGCGCCTTGCAGGTCTTCGCGCCAGCGCCTTGGCTCGTTGCCGTACATCACGCGCAGAAAGGCCGGCAGTTCGGGGCCGGCCAGCAGGGCCTGCACCTCGGCGGCCAGCGCCAGCGTGTCGGCCGTGGTCCACGCGGGCACCACGCCGGCGTGCACGCACAGCCAGCCGCTGTCCAGGCAGGCCAGGGGGCGCGCGCGCAGCCAGTCGAGCCAGGCGTCGCGGTCGCTCGCGTCGAGGATCTGGCCCAGCGTGTCGTGGCGCGACGGCCGGCGCACGCCGTGGGCGACGGCCAGCAGGTGCAGGTCGTGGTTGCCCAACAGGCAGGTGGCGGCGCCGCCCAGGCCGCGCAGGCGGCGCAGCACGCCCAGCGAATCGGGGCCGCGGTTGACGAGGTCGCCAAGCACCAGCACGTGGTCGCGTGAAGGCGAGAAGCCGATTTCGGCCAGCAGGCGATCGAAGGCGTCGCAGCAGCCCTGCAGGTCGCCGACCAGATAGCGCATGCGCCGATTCTGCTACGCTCGGCGCCCCTTCACTGCCACTGCCGGCGCGTTTTGCAGCCGGCGGCGCGCATGGACCTGACGCTGCTCGTCCTGCTGATCCTGCTCAACGGCCTGTTCGCGATGTCGGAGATGGCCCTCACGGCCAGCCGCAAGGCGCGCCTGACGGTGATGGTCGAAAGCGGCGAGCCCGGCGCCCAGGCCGCGATGGACCTGCACGAGAACCCGACCAAGTTCCTGTCGACGGTGCAGATCGGCATCACGTCGATCGGCGTGCTCAACGGCATCGTCGGCGAGAGCGCCTTCGCCGCGCCGCTGGCGCAGTGGCTCAGCGCCGTCGCCGGCATCGCGCCCAAGGCCGCGGCCATCGTCGCCACCGGGCTGGTGGTGTTCATCATCACGGTGCTGACCATCATCTTCGGCGAGCTGGTGCCCAAGCGGCTGGGGCAGATGTACCCGGAGCCGGTGGCGCGGCTGGTGGCGCGGCCGATGAACTGGCTGTCCACCGCCACGCGCCCGCTGGTGCTGGCGCTGACCAGCTGTACCAACGCCGTGCTGCGGCTGCTGGGCGTGCGCGGCGGGCCTTCGCGGTCGGTGACGGAAGAAGAGATTGCCGCGCAGCTGGAGGAAGGGCTCGACGCCGGCGTCATCGAGGAGCAGGAGCACCAGATGGTGCGCAACGTCTTCCGGCTCGACGACCGGCAGATCGGCTCGATGATGATCCCGCGCGCCGAGATTGCCTGGATCGACGCCGCCGCCACGCTGGACGAGGCGGTGGCCGCCATCGAGGCGCACGGCCACACGCGCTACCCGGTGTGCCGCGGCGGGCTCGACGAGGTGATCGGCGTGCTCGGCGCGCACCGGTTGCTGCAGCCGCTGGCGCGCGGCGAGCGCCCGGTGCTGAGCGAGCTGCTGACGCCGCCGGTCTTCGTGCCCGAGACGCTGTCGGGCATGGAGCTGATGGAGCATTTCCGCAGCACGCGCGCCGACCTGGTGTTCGTCGTCGACGAGTACGGCGCGGTGCAGGGCGTGATCTCCGAGCGCGACCTGCTGGAAGCCATCACCGGCGAGTTCGGCACGCCGGCCGACGAGGATTCGTGGGCCGTGCGGCGCGACGACGGCAGCTGGCTGATGGACGGCCTGATCCCGGTGCCCGAACTGAAGGACCGGCTGGAGTTGAAAGAGCTGCCCGAGGAAGACCGCGGCCGCTACAACACGCTGGCCGGCATGGTGATGCTGCTGCTCGGCCGCCTGCCCGCCACCGGCGACCGCGCGGAATGGCAGGGCTGGACCTTCGAGGTGGTGGACCTCGATGGCAAACGTGTCGACAAGGTGCTGGTCAGCCGCACCGAACAACCTGGAGAGAACGAGTGATCAACACCCTCTTGCACCGCCAGGCGGTGCCGCTGGACAGCGCCGCGCACCGCAACCTGAAGGTGCCGGTGCCGGTGGCCGACTGGTCGGTGGCCGCCAAGCTGAATTCCATCTTCCTGGCGGCGGTGGAGTTCGGCGACGCCTGCCGCGAGTTCCCGATCGTCTTCGTGCGCGCCGGCACCGACCCCGACGGCAAGGCGCAGATCGCGCCGGTGGCGGTGTTCGGCCTGTCGGCCGAGGAGAACCTGTTCATCCAGCCCGACGGCCAATGGCGCGCCAGCTACATGCCCGCGGTGCTGCGGCTGTACCCGTTCGCCATCGGCCGCATCGACGAGCAGAACTTCGCGCTGTGCGTCGACAGCGCGTGGAGCGCGCTGTCGCAAGGCAGCGGCGAGGCGGTGTTCAACGCCCAGGGCGAGGCCACCGAGTTCACGCGCCAGGTGGTGGCGCAGGCCGAGAAGACCGAAGAAGAGGTGCAGCGCACGCGGCTGGTCGGCGACCGGCTGCTGCAGCTGGAACTGCTGCGCGAGATGCGCTTCGACGTCGACCTGCCCGGCGGCCAGAAGCTGGCGGTGGAAGGCTTCTTCACCGTCGACGAAGAAAAGCTCAAGGCGCTGCCCGACGCCACGCTGCTGGAGCTGGCGCGCAACGGGCTGCTGGGGCTGATCCAGGCGCACCTGATCTCGATGGCCAACATGCGGCGCCTGGCCGAATGGCGGGTGCAGCGGGGGCTGCAGGCGGCGGGCTAACGGCAGAATCGAACGGAAGGCGGCCGGCGGCCGGCGGCCGGCGGGCCGCGCTCAGCCCGGTCGCGGGTGGCCGGCCAGCCGGCTGAGCAGCTCGATCAGCATCGCGTGCTCGGCGCGCGACAGCGGGCCTTGCAGTTCGCGCTCCATCGGCAGCGCCGCGGCGGCGCTGTCGCGCGCGACGCGCAGGCCTTTCTCGGTCAGCACGATGTGCTGCGAGCGGCCGTCGTCGGGGTTGGGCTGGCGGCGCAGCAGGCCGCGCTGCTGCAGGCGGTCGAGCAGCAGGCTCAGGTTGGGCGCCGTCAGCCGCAGCGCGGCGGCCAGCCGCTTGGGCGACAGCGCGCCGTTGGCCATCAGCAGCATCAACATCGAGAACTCCACCTTGCGCAGCTCGAAGGGGCGGCCGATGTGACGCTCGAACGCGCCGTAGGTCGTCACCGCGGCCTGCGCGATGTGGTAGCCGACGATGCCGGTCAGCGGCCCCAGCGCCGGCGGCGCCACCGCGGGCACCGGCTCGGGCAGGCGCTCGGCAGCGGCGCTGGCGGTGCGGCGGGGCATGGCGGGCAGCGCCGGCGTTCAGACGAAGGGCAGCGCGGCGTCGCGCCGCGTGGCGCGCGCCCAGTGCACTTGCGCCTGCGGCAGCAGCCAGTCGATGCCGAAGCGCGCCGCGTCCAGCCATTGTTCGCGGCTGCGGCCGCTGCCTTGGGCGTGCTCGGCGTTGCGCGCCAGCCGCGCCCAGGCCCAGGCCAGCAGCGCGTGGCCGATGCCTTGCAGCAGGTCGTCGGCCACGCGCAGCGGCCATTCGGGGTCGGCCGCGGCGCCTTGCAGCAGCGCGGCCTGCGCGCCGGCCCAGGCGTCCAGCTGGGCTTGCAGCGCATCGGCAAACGGCGCCAGCGCGGGCTGCGCGCGGCAGGCCTGCACCTCGGCGGCCAGGCGCTCGCGCAGCGCGTCGGCGCGGCGGCCGCCGTCGTCGAGGATCTTGCGCGTCACCAGGTCGATCGCCTGGATCTCGTTGGTGCCCTCGTAGATCATCGCGATGCGGCTGTCGCGCACCGTCTGCTCGATGCCGTAGTCGTGCAGGAAGCCGTAGCCGCCCCAGGCCTGCAGCGCCTCGTCGGCGCTGCGGTGGCCCAGCTCGGTGAAGAAGGCCTTGGCCACCGGCGTCAGCAGCGCCACCTGCTCGGCCGCCGCGCGGCGTTGCGCGGGGTCGGGGTGCTGTTCGCTCTCGTCGAGCTGCAACGCGATGTCGTAGGCCAGCAGCCGGCAGGCGTCGGTGCGCGCTTGCAGCGTCAGCAGCAGGCGGCGCATCGCCGGGTGCCAGGCGATGGGGTCGGCGGCTGCGCTGGCGGCGCCGGCGGGTTTGTGGGCGGCGCGCATCTGCAGCCGCTCGGCGGCGTAGGCGCGCGCGTTCTGGCTGGCCGCTTCGAGGTGGCCGACGCCTTGCACCGCGGTCAGCAAGCGGGCCGAATTCATCATCAGGAACATCGCGGCCAGGCCGCGGTTGGGCTCGCCGATCAACCAGCCTTCGGCTTGCTCGAAGCGCATCTGGCAGGTGGCGCTGGCCTTGATGCCCATCTTCTTTTCGAGGCCGTCGCAATGCACGGCGTTGCGCTTGGCCGGCTGGCCGTCGACCGACGGCATGAACTTCGGCACCACCGCCAGCGACAGGCCCTTGGTGCCCGGCGGCGCATCGGGCAGGCGGCACAACACCAGGTGCACGATGTTGTCGCTGAGGTCGTGCTCGCCGCCGCTGATGAAGATCTTCTGCCCCGTCACGCGCACCGGCACGCCGTTGGCCACGGGGCCCAGCGGCTCGGCGCGCGTGCGCACCAGGCCGAGGTCGCTGCCGGCCTGCGGCTCGCTGAGGTTCATGGTCGCCAGCCACTCGCCGCGCGCCACCTTCTGCAGATAGCGCTCGCGCAGCTCGGGCACCGCGTGCGCCTTGATCACCTCGTAGGCGCCGTGCAGGATGCCCGGGTACATGCCGAAGGCGTGGTTCGACGCGGTGACCATCTCCTGCAGCGCCACGTTCAGCAACTGCGGCAGGCCCTGGCCGCCGGCCTCGGGCGCGCAGGCCAGCGCCGGCCAGCCGCCGTCGACGAAGGCGGCATAGGCCTCGCGAAAACCCGCCGGCGTGCGCACGCCCTCGGCCGACCAGCTGCAGCCGGCGAGGTCGCCGCCGGCGTTGATCGGCGCCAGCTTGTCGCCAGCGAAGCGGCCGGCCTGCTCCAGCACGGCGGCGGCGGTCTCGGCGTCCAGGCCCTCGAAGGCCGGCAGCCGCGCCCACGAGGCCGGCGCGTCGAGCACCTGCGTCATCAGCCACTGCATCTGGGCAACGGGGGCGCGGTAGGTCCACATGGGCGGCTGGTCCCTTCGCGGCTTCAGTGCTTGGGCGCCGCGGCGCCCAGGTAGGTCTCGATGACGCGCGGGTCGCCGGCCAGTTGCTCGGCCGGGCCTTGCAGCGCGATGGAGCCGGTCTCCAGCACGTAGCCGTGGTCGGCCACCTCCAGCGCGGCGCGCGCGTTCTGCTCCACCAGCAGGATGCTGGTGCCTTGCTCGCGCAGGCGGGCGATGATGCGGAAGATCTCGCGCACCACCAGCGGCGCCAGGCCCAGGCTGGGCTCGTCGAGCATCAGCAGCTTGGGCGCCGACATCAGCGCGCGGCCCACCGCCAGCATCTGGCGCTCGCCGCCCGACAGCGTGCCGGCCAGTTGCGCGCGGCGCTCCTTCAGCCGCGGGAACAGCTCGTAGACGCGCTCGATCTCGCGCTGCCAGTTCGGCACGCGCAGCTTCATCGCGCGGTAGCCGCCGAGGATGAGGTTGTCTTCCACCGGCATGGTGCCGAACAGCTCGCGCTTCTCGGGCACCAGCGCCAGGCCCAGCATCACGCGCTCTTCCAGGCTGCAGCCGGCGAGGTCGCGGCCGTCGAAGACGATGCGCCCGCGGCTGGGCAGCACGCCCATCAGCGCGTTCAGCGTGGTGCTCTTGCCCGCGCCGTTGGGGCCGATGACGGTGACCACGCGGCCCTTGTCGAGGTGGAAGTCCAGCCCCGACAGCACCTCGGCGCGGCCGTAGCCGGCGTGCAGCTTTTCCACTTGCAGCAGCGCGCTCATCTTCTAGTGCTCCGTCCCGAGGTAGGCGGCGCGCACCGCGGGGCTGGCCTGCACCTCGGCCGGCGTGCCTTCGATCAGCTTGGTGCCGAACTCCATCACGACGATGCGGTCGGTGAGGCCCATCACGAAGTCCATGTCGTGCTCGACCAGCAGGATGCTCATGCCTTCGGCCTTCAACTGCCGCAGCACGGCGGCCAGCGCCTGCTTTTCCTTGTGGCGCAGGCCGGCGGCCGGCTCGTCCAGCAGCAGCAGCGCGGGGTCGGTGGCCAGCGCGCGGGCGATCTCCATCAGCCGCTGCGGGCCGAGCGCCAGGTTGCCGGCCAGCTCGTGCATCTGGCCTTCCATGCCGATGCGCTGCAGCTGGCGCTCGGCCTCGGCGAAGAGGCGGCGTTCTTCCTCGCGCTCCAGCCGCAGCATGGCCTTCACGGTGCCGGCGTGGCTGCGCAGATAACCGCCTAAAGCCACGTTCTCCAGCACCGTCATCTCGGGGATCATCTTGACGTGCTGGAAGGTGCGCGACATGCCGCGCCGCGCGATCTCGCGGCTGGGCAGCCCGCCCACCGGCTGGCCGCGGAAGCGCACCGCGCCGCGCGTGAGCCCGAGCACGCCGGTGATCAGGTTGAAGGTGGTGGACTTGCCGGCGCCGTTGGGGCCGATCAGGCCGACGATGTCGCCGGCGCGGATCTGGAAGCTGACGTCGTTCACCGCCACCAGGCCGCCGAACTCCTTGCGCACGGCGTCGACGTCCAGCAGCAGTTCGCCGCGGGCCGGCTTGTCGCGCGCCGGCAGCGCGGCGGCGCCTTCCCAGTCGCGCGGGCGCGGCGCCGCGGGCAGGCGGCGCTGGATGAAGGTCCACAGCCCGTCGGGCGCGTACTTCAGCACCACCACCAGCACGATGCCGAAGACGATGACCTCGAAGTTGCCGCTGGTGCCGATCAGCTTGGGCAGCAGCACCTGCAACTGGTCGTCGACCACGCGCACGACGGCCGAGCCGAGGAAGGCGCCCCAGACGTAGCCGACGCCGCCCAGCACGGCCATGAAGAGGTATTCGATGCCCTTGGTCAGCGAGAACGGCGTCGGGTTGACGGTGCGCTGGAAATGCGCGAACAGCCAACCCGAGATGGCGGCCAGCGCCGCGGCGATGACGAAGGCGGTGATCTTGTAGCGGAAGGTCGAGATGCCCATCGCCTCGGCCATGGTCGAGCCGCTTTTCAGCGCGCGGATGGCGCGGCCGGCGCGCGAGTCCAGCAAGTTGGTGATGGCCAGCGCCGCCAGCAGCGCCAGCGCCCAGATCAGCACGTGCAGCCCGCGGCCGGTGCCCAGATCCCAGCCGAAGAAGTGCAGCGTGGGAATGCCCAGCAGGCCGTCGTACTTGCCCAGCCACTCCATGTTGCCCATCATGTAGTACAGCGCCAGGCCCCAGGCGATGGTGGCCAGCGGCAGGTAGTGGCCCGACATGCGCAGCGTGACGGCGCCGACGATCAGCGCCGCGACGATGGCCAGCGCCACGCCGACGAACAGCGTGAGCCAGGGCGAAACGCCCATCTTGGTAGCCAGGAAGGCCGCCGTGTAGGCGCCGATGCCGACGAACGCCGCCTGCCCGAACGAGGTGAGGCCGCTGACGCCCGTCAGCAGCACGAGGCCGAGCGCGACGATGCTGTACAGGCCGATGTAGTTGCTCTGCGTGATCCAGAAGTCCGGCACCGGCAGCAGCGGCAGCACCAGCATCAACGCCGCGAAGGCGGGGAAGGCATAACGCCGCATATCAGTGTTCCTCGCCGTGCGGGTCGCGCAGCGAACGCCACAGCAGCACCGGCAGGATCGAGGCGAAGACGATCACTTCCTTGAACGCGCTGGCCCAGAACGAGCTGAAGCTCTCCAGCAGCCCGACGCCGAGCGCGCCGACCAGTGCCAGCGGATAACTCGACAGCCCGGCGAACACCGCGGCGACGAAGCCCTTCAGGCCGATGAGGAAGCCGCTGTCGTAGAACACCGTCGTCGTGGGGCCGATCAGCAGGCCGGACAGCGCGCCGATGAAGGCCGCCATCGTGAAGCTCAGGCGGCCGGCACCGGCGCTGCTGATGCCCATCAGCCGGGCACCCAGCCGATTGACGGCGGTGGCCCGCAAGGCCTTGCCGCGCAGCGTGCGCTCGAAGAACAGGTACAGCGCGACGATCAGCGCCAGCGAGGCGACGAAGATGATCAGCGCCTGCCCGCTGACGACCACCGGCCCCAGGCTGAAGCGCTGGTCCCAGAAGCTGGGGTTGCGAAAGCCCTCGGCGCCGAAGAAGAAGAGGCCGAGCCCGACCAGCGCGAAGTGCACGCCGACCGAGACGATCAGCAGCACCAGCACGCTGGCGTCGGCCAGCGACTCGTAGGCCAGGCGGTAGATCAGGCTGCCGAAGGGCGTGACCAGCGCCAGCGTCAACGCCGCCTGCGCCAGCATCGGCAGGTTGCGCGGCGCCGCCCACAGCGCCAGCAGCGACACCAGCACCGGAAACGCCAGCGTGCGCAGCATGACCACCGCGATGCGCGCCGCCGGCTGGTGCTGGCGCAGGCCTTGCACCAGGTCGGACAAGGCCGCCAGCGTGGCCAGGATCAGCAAAAACCACACCGTGCCCGGCACCTTGCCGGTCTGCAGGATGGCCAGCGTCAACGCGCCGAAGGCCACGAACTCGCCCTGCGGGATGAAGATCACCCGCGTGACGGCGAACACCAGCACCGTGGCCAGCGCCAGCAGCGCATAGACCGCGCCGTTGGTGATGCCGTCCAGCGCCAGGATGCTGGCGATCGAGAAGTCCATGGCCGGCGGTCCGCTTTACTGCTCGACGGCGAACTTGCCGTTGACGACCTTCAGCAAGACACCGGTTTCGTTGGTGTAGCCCCAGTGGTCGTCCTTGGTCCAGTTCATCACGCCGTGCGAGAAGATCGTGCGGCCCATGCTCTCCAGCGAATCCTTCAGCGCGGCGCGGAACTCGGGCGTGCCGGGCTTGGCCTTCTTCAGCGCCATCGGGATCGCCTTTTCCAGCGCCACCTGCGAGTCGTAGGCGTGGCCGGCGAACTGGTTGCGCGTGTTGGGGCCCATCGCCTTCTCGTACTTGGTGACGAAGTCGATGGCCAGCTTCTTCGACGGGTGGCTGTCGGGCAACTGCTCGGCGATGACCGCGGGGCCGGAGACGACGAAGGTGCCGTCCACCGCCTTGCCGCCGATGCGCATGAGGTCGGGCGTGGCGGCGGCGTGGGTCTGGTAGATCTTGCCCTTGTAGCCGCGCTCCAGCAGCGCCAGCTCGGGCATCGCGGCGCCCGAGCCGGTGGCCACCACCAGGATGGCGTCGGGGTTGGCCGAGGTCAGCTTCAGCGCCTGCGGGGTGACGCCGGTGTCGGTGCGCGCGAAGCGCTCGGCGGCGACGACCTTGATGCCGTTCTTCTCGGCCTCGGCCGTGATCGCCTTCAGCCACAGCTCGCCGTAGGCGTCGGTGTAGCCGATGAAGCCGACGGTCTTGACGCCGTTCTTCTTCATGTGCTGCACGATGGGGTGGGCCATCACGTCGTTGCCCTGCGGCAGGCGGAACAGCCAGCCGTCCTGGCCCGGCGGCACGCCCACCGGCGAGGCGGCGAGCTGCACCGTCTTGGCCTCGGCGGCCACCGGCGCCATCGCGGCGGCCACCGGCGTGATGGTCGAGCCGATGATCACGTCCACCTTGTCCTCGGTGACGAAGCGGCGCGTGTTGGCCACACCCTTGCCGGGGTCGGTGGCGTCGTCCAGGATGATGAGGTTGACCTTCTCGCCGGCGATGGTCTGCGGGAACACCTTGGTGTAGTAGTTCTGCATCGGGATGCCGAGGCCCGAGCCGGGCCCGGTGAGCGACAGCGAGATGCCGACGTTGATGTCGGCCAGCGCCTGCGCCGAGACGAGCAGCGCCGCGGCGCCGGCCAGCAGGGTCTTGATGAGCTTCATGGGGAATGTCTCCGTGGTGAGGAAATTCAACGCGGCGCCATCCGCAGCGCGCCATCCAGGCGGATGACTTCGCCGTTCAGGTGCCCGTTGCTGACGATGTGCGCCGCCAGCGCGGCGAACTCGGCCGGGTCGCCCAGCCGCTTGGGGAAGGGGATAGCGGCCGCCAGCGACTGCTGGATGGGCTCGGGCAGCGTGGCCAAGAGCGGCGTCTTGAACAGCCCCGGCGCGATGGTGCAGACGCGGATGCCCCATTGCGCCAGGTCGCGCGCCATCGGCAGCGTCATGCCCACCACGCCGCCTTTGCTGGCGGAATAGGCCTCCTGGCCGACCTGGCCGTCGAAGGCGGCCACCGACGCGGTGTTGACGATCACGCCGCGTTCGCCGTCGGTGCCGGCGAGCGGCGCCAGCGCCGCGATGCGCGCCGCCGCCAGCCGCGCCACGTTGTAGCTGCCGACCAGGTTGACGCGCAGCACGCGCTCGAAGTCTTCCAACGGCGCGGCCGAGCCGTCCTTCTGCACGATGCGCGTGGCCTTGCCGATGCCGGCGATGTTCATCACGATGCGCGGCACGCCGTGCGCGGCGGCCGCGGCGTCCAGCGCGGCGTTGACGCCGGCGGTGTCGGCCACGTCGCCGGTGCAGGCCAGGCCGCCCACGTCGGCCGCCACGCGCTGGGCGCCGGCGGCGTTCATGTCGAACACGGTGACCTTGGCGCCCAGCCGCGCCAGTTCGCGCGCCACGGCCTCGCCGAGGCCCGAGCCGCCGCCGGTGACGAAGGCGCTGTGTCCTTGAATCTGCATGCCATCTGCTCCTGATGAGGTCAATCGTTGGGCGTGAAGCCCGAGGCGGCGACGATGGGGCCCCACATCGCCGATTCGCGCTGGCGCAGCGCCTCCATCTGCGCCGGCGCCAGCGGCGCCGCGGCCAGGCCCAGCTTGGCCAGGCGCTCGGCGGCCTCGGGCGTGGCCAGCGCGCGGTCGATGGCGGCGCGCAGGCGGTCCACCGTGGCCGCCGGGATGCGCGCCGGCCCGTAGACCGCGAACCACAGCGGCACTTCGAGGTCGATGCCCTGTTCCTTGAAGGTGGGCACGTCGGGCGTGAAGGGCGAGCGCACGGCGCCGCTCGTGGCCACGATGCGCACCTTGCCGGCCTTGTGCAGTTCCAGCGCCTCGGTCACCGGCGACAGCGTGGAGGCCACGTTGCCGCCGGCCAGGTCGATCATCGACTTGGCCGAGCCGGGGTAGGGCACGTGCGTCATCTCGATGCCGAACTTCTGCGCCATCGACACGCCGATGAAGTGCGGCAGCGTGCCGGCGCCCGGCGAGCCGTAGGTGGCCTTCGCCCCTGCGGTCTTCAGCCACTGGCGAAAGCCCGCCAGGTCCTTGGCGCCCGACAGCGGCCCCACGGTGAGCGCGAAGTCGCCCACCGCCAGCCGCGTGACGGGGCTGAAGTCGCGCGCCGGGTCGTACTTGAGCTGCTTCTTGAAGACGTGGGTGAACAGCGTCATCGGCCCTTGCGGCGCCACCAGCAGCGTGTCGCCGTCGGGCGGCGCCGCCTTCACCAGGTCCAGCGCCAGGCGGCCGCCGGCGCCGGTGCGGTTTTCCACCACGTAGGTGCGGCCGCCGCCGGCGCCCAGCGCATCGGCCGTCATGCGCGCCAGCGCGTCCACGCTGCCGCCGGGCGCAAAGCCCAGCACCACGCGGCCGGTGGCGGCCTGCGCGGCGGCGCGGCCGGCCGCGCTGCTCATCAAGCCCAAAGCGCCGGCGCTGGCCAGCCATCGACGACGCTTCATGCGGCACCCCGGTTCGGCAGGATCAGGAAAGGATCGGACGCACGGCCTTCGTACAGCGCCTCGACCAGGCTGGCGCGGTGCTGCAGCACGGCGCGCTGGTTGATCGAGCCCTTGTCGGTGACCTCGCCCTTGTCGATGGACGGGGCCTCGGCCAGCACGTGCAGCCGCGCCACGCGGTTGGCGCTGCCGGTGGCTTCGCGCCAGAGCCGGTCGGCCAACGTTTGAAAGAAGGCGCGCACGGCCGGCCGGTGCAGCACCTCGGGCAGCGGCGCGTCGGCGGCGGCGCCGGCCAGGCGGCGCACCTCGTCGGCGCGCGGGAACAGCAGCGCGCCCACGTCGTCGCGGTTGAGGCCGGTGATCACCGCGTCCTGCACGCAGGGCTCGCCGGCGGCGACGATCTTGGCGCGCAAGGGGCCCACGCTGACGAAGGTGCCGGTGGAGAGCTTGAAGTCCTCGGCCGTGCGGCCGTCGAACAGCAGGCCGCGCTGCGGGTCGGCGGGGTCGATCCAGCGCGCCGCGTCGCCGGTGCGGTAGAAGCCTTCGTCGTCGAAGGCCTCGGCCGTCTGCTCGGGCATGCGCCAGTAGCCCGGCATCACGTTGGGGCCGCGGAAGCGGATCTCGGTCTTGCCGCTTTCGGCATCGTGCGTCAGCTTGACGTCGACGCCGGGCACCGGCAGCCCGATGTGGCCCGACGCGACCGCCGTGCCCACCGCGAAGGTGCAGCTCGGCGCCGTCTCGGTCATGCCCAGGCCGGTGATGACGCGAACGCGCTCGCCCACCGCCGCCTCGGCATGGGCGTGCAGCTTGTCCCACACGGCCTGGCTGAGCGCCGCGCCGGCGAACATGAAGGCCTTGCAGCGCTTGAAGAGCGTGTCGCGCAGCTGCGCGTCGGCGTCCATCGCGTTGGCGATTTCCTCCAGGCCCTTGGGCACGTTGAAGTAGATCGTCGGGCTGATCTCGCGCAGGTTGCGCAGCGTCTCGGCGATGCCGGCCGGCGTGGGCTTGCCGTCGTCGATGTACAGCGTGCCGCCGTTGTAGAGCGTGATGCCGACGTTATGGCTGCCGCCGAAGACGTGGTTCCACGGCAGCCAGTCGACCAGCACCGGCGGCTCGTCGGCGACGAAGCCCAGGCACTGGCGCAGCATTTGCTGGTTGGCGCACAGCATGCGGTGCGTGGTGATCACGCCCTTGGGCTGCTTGGTGGAGCCCGAGGTGAACAAGAACTTGGCGATGGTGTCGGGGCCCACGGCCTCGTGCGCGGCGTCCAGCGCCGGGCCGGGCACGGCGGCCAGCAACTCGTCGAAGCGGCGCACGGTACGGCCTTCAATGAGGCCTTCAATGAGGCCTTCGACGGCGCCTTCGGTCATCACCACCGGCACGTCGGCCGGCACCGCGGCGGCGATGGCCTTGGCGTATTCGGGGCCGCTGGCGAACACCATGCCCGGCGTGGTGACGGCGAGGATGTGGCGCAGCTTGCCGTAGTCCTGCGAGACCAGCGAATAGGCGGTGGAGATGGGCACGTAAGGCACGCCGGCCCACATCGCGCCCATCGCCAGGCTCAGGTGTTCGAGGTCGTTGCCCGAGAGGATGGCCAGCGGCCGCTCGACCGACAGCCCGGCATCGAGCAGCGCCTGGCCGATGGCGCGGGCGCGCTGCAGCATCTGCGCATAGCTGATCGTGCGCCAGGCGCCGCCGTGGTCGCGGCGGGCGACGAACGTGCGCTCGGGCGCATCGGCGGCCCATTGCGCCAGTGCGTCGGTCAACCGGTCGGGGAACCAGCGCAAGCCTTCGGTGGAACGCACGATGACGCTGCCGTCGGGCCGCGCCTGCACGCTGGCCTCGACGCAGCCGCCGACCTGGGCGTCGCGGTAGCGCACGTCGGCGCTCATGTCGTCTTCACCACCTTGCCGGCGCGGCCTTCGAGGAAGGCACGCAAGCGGTCCTGCGCCTCGGGCGTGCTCTCGGCGACGGCGGCCATCAGCGATTCGGTGAACAGGCCTTCGCTCTGGCTCTGGTCGGCAATGCGCGGCAGCGCGTGCATCACCGCGAAGTTGCTCATCGGCGCGTTCTGCGCGATGCGCTCGGCCAGCGCCAACGCCTTGGGCAAGGCCTGGCCTTCGTCGACCACGTAGTGCGAGAGGCCGGCGGCCAGGCCTTCGTCGGCGTCGTAGACGCGGCCGGTCATCATCAGGTCGGTCATGCGCGCCACGCCCATCAGCCGCGGGATGCGCGCCGAGCCGCCGCCGCCGACGAAGATGCCGCGCTGCCCCTCGGGCAGGCCGTAGTAGGCGGTGCGGTCGGCGACGCGGATGTGCGCCGCGGCCGCCAGCTCCAGCCCGCCGCCGACCACCGCGCCGTGCAGCGCCATCACCACCGGCACGCGGCCGAACTGGATGGCGTCGAAGCAGGCGTGCCACATGCGCGAATGCAGCACCGCGCTGTGGATGTCGCGCGCCACCAGCTCCGACAAGTCCAGCCCGGCGCAGAAGTGCTGGCCTTCGCCGCTGATGACGACGGCGCGCGCCTCTTCAGGCAGTTGGATGAAGCACTGGTGCAACTGCTGGATCAGCGGGTCGGACAAGGCGTTGCGCTTGGCCGGCCGGTTGAGCCTGACGTGGACGACCGGGCCGCCGATGCTGACCTGCAGCAACTCGAAGGCGGCCAGCGGGCCGCTGGCGGGGGCGAAGGCGATGGTGGTCATGGGCGGGGTGCGGTGAGCGGGCGCAAAGATAGTTCATTGTCTGAATCAAAGAACTAGGATAAACCCGAGGATCTTTCGCTTGCTGCATGGCAGCACAATGCGCTGCAGCGACGAATCTAGTTCAGACACTGAACGGAGATAAGCATGAAGACCGAAGACCTGATCGCCATCGACACGCACACGCACCTGGAGGTGTCGTGCTGGAACCCGTTCGACCGCTATGGCGAGGAATACGACCGCGCGGCCGACAAGTACTTCGGCTCCAGCACGCGGCCGACCATGGCCGAGGCGCTGGCCTACTACCGCGAGCAGAAGATCGGCTTCGTGATGTTCACGGTGGACGCCGAGACGCAGATGGGCCGCCGCCGCATCCCCAACGAGGAGATCGCCGAGGCCGCGCAGGCCAACGCCGACATCATGATCGCCTTCGCCAGCATCGACCCGCACAAAGGCAAGATGGGCGCGCGCGAGGCGAGGAAGCTGATCGAGGAATACGGCGTCAAGGGCTTCAAGTTCCACCCCACGGTGCAGGGCTTCCTGCCCGCCGACCGCATGGCCTGGCCGATCTACGAGGTGATTGCCGAGCACCGGCTGCCGGCCATCTTCCACAGCGGCCACAGCGGCATCGGCTCGGGCATGCGCTGCGGCGGCGGCCTGCGGCTGCAGAACAGCAACCCGATGCTGCTGGAAGACGTGGCGATCGCCTTCCCCGACATCCAGATCGTCGTCGCCCACCCCAGTTGGCCCTGGCAGGACGAGGCTTTAAGCCTGGCGATGCACAAGCCCAACGTCTGGATCGACTTGAGCGGCTGGAGCCCCAAATACTTTCCGCCGCAACTCGTGCAGTACGCCAACACGCTGCTGAAGGACCGCATGCTGTTCGGCAGCGACTTCCCGCTGATCATGCCCGACCGCTGGCTGAAGGACTTCGAGGAAGCCGGCTTCAAGGACAAGGTGAAGCCGCTGATCCTGAAGGAGAACGCGAAGCGCTTGCTGGGGTTGGGGTGAGGGTCGATAATGACCAAAATTTTTGACATTCCAGCGTTCGCATCGGCCTATGAACCTGACCGACATCGGCCGCTCCGTCCGCACGCGGCGTGCGGAACTCGGCTTGTCTCAGGCGCAGCTCGCGCACCTGAGCGGCCTGTCGCGCCAGACGGTCGTGGGGCTGGAGAACGCCACCCTGGAGGACCTGGGCGTCAACCGCGTGGCGCAACTGCTGTCGGTCCTCGGCCTTGACATCCCCGAGCCCAGCACCCGCTCGCGTGTGAAGAAGCGAGGCTTGTGGATGGCGGCGAAGACTGCCAGCGTCAGCTATGCCAAAGAGCTGGCGCCTGAGGCGCTGGCGCAGGCGCTGGCCAGCGGTGCGGTGCCGCAGCCGTTCGCGCCGCACCTGGCTCATCTGCTCGACGAAGCGCCGGTGCCCATCGTCGTGATGGCGGTGGAAGAAGCCGCCTCGCGCGCCCGCGTGCCTCCGCGCCAGGTGTGGCGCAACGTCGCCCGGCTGGCCAACACGCTGTCGGTCCATCGCCGGGGCTTGTGGACGTGAATGGCATGCCCGCACGGGCTTTGCCCGGCGGTGCCTGGCAGGCCTTGTTCCCGCGTGCGCTGATCCTGATCGACGAGATCCGCCGGTACGGCGGCATCGACAACCCGTTCTGGACCCTGGGTGGCGGCACCGTATTGATGTTTCGCTACGGTCATCGCGTGAGCAAGGACATCGACATCTTCGTTCCCGATCCCCAGTTCCTCGGCTACGTGACGCCACGCTTGAGCGACACCGCGGCCAGCCTGACGGCGGACTACACCGAAATGCAAGGCTCGTTCGTCAAGCTGCAGTTCGAGGAGGGCGAAATCGACTTCGTTGCTGCGCCCAATCTGCTGAGCGATGCCTGGGAGTCTTGGGACATCGGCGGCCGCGCCGTGAAGGTGGAGACCGCGGCCGAGATCATCGCGAAGAAGATGTACCACCGCGGCGATCGGGTGACGGCGCGTGACCTCTTCGACCTGGCCCTGGTGATCGACCGCGAGCCGCAGCAGCTTGCGTCATTGGCGCGCCCGTTCTTGCTGCGCCACCGGCAGGCCTTCCTGGACCAGGTGCGGAGTCCGCATCCTGGTCTGCGGGCCGCCTTCGATGCGATCGCCGTGCTCGACTACCGGCCGAGCTTCGACGACTGCGCCCGGACGGCACACGAGTTCCTGCAGGCGCTGTAGCGGGCGGCCACCCGCTACAGCAAGTCGTCAGCGGGCGGCTTGCTCCGCCTGCCACCCCCCACCCAGCGCCTTCTGCAGCGCCACCTGTGCGTCCAGCCGCTGCTGGCGCACGCGCAGCAGGGCCAATTCGGCGTCGAGTTCGCTGCGCTGGGCGTCCAGCACGTCGAGGTAGGCCGAATAGCCGGCGTCGTAGCGCTTGACCGAGAGGCGCTGCGCGTCCTTGGCGGCGGCGCGCTGGCGTTCCAGCTCGGCTTCCTGCGCGGCCAGCAGGCGCTGGTTGCTCAAGGCGTCTGCCACTTCGCGGAACGCGGTCTGCGCCGTCTGCTGCCAGCCGATGGCGGCCTGCTCGGCCTGGGCGCGCGCCTCGGCGCTGCGCGCCTGGTTGCGGCCGGCGTCGAACACCGAGACCAGCAGCGACGGGCCGATCGACCAGATGCGCGCGCCGGTCTTCAGCAGGTCGGCCAGGTCGGCGCTTTGCTGGCCCAGGCTGCCGGTCAGCGCGAGCACGGGCCAGGCGCTTTTCTTCACGTAGTCGAAGTTGGCGAACGAGGCGCGCATCGCCGCTTCCGCCTGCTGCACGTCGGGCCGGCGCTGCAGCAGTTCCGACGGCAGGCCCGGCGGCACCGCCTGCAGCGGCGGCAGCGCGCGCGCGTCGGCCGCCAGTTGCAGGCCGGGCTGGCCGGCCAGCACGCCGAGCTGGTGGACCAGCAGTTCGCGCTGGCGCGCCAGCTCGTGCTGTTGCGCGGCCAGCGCGGCGAGCGCGGCTTCGGCCTGCGCCTGGTCCAGCCCCGAGGCCACGCCGCCGCGCACGCGGCGCTGCACCAGCGCCAGGCTGTCGCCGCGCAACTGAAGCTGCTGCGCGATGGTGGCCTGCTGCAGGTCGAGCGCGCGCACCGCGAACCAGGTCTGCACCAGCGTGCCCACCAGTGCCAGGCGCACGGTGTCGCGCCCGTACTGCGTGGACAGCAACTGTTCCTGCGCGGCGCTGGTGGCGTTGCGCAGCCGGCCCCAGAGGTCGATCTCGAAACTGGTGCTCAAGCTCACGACGTGCGTGGTGGCCTCGGCCTGCGTGATCGGCTGGCCGTTGAGCAGGCTGCTGCGCGAGCGCGTGACCGCGGTGTTGAGCCCGATGCTGGGCCATTGCGCCGAGCGCGCCAGCGTGACCGCCACCGCCGCTTCGTCGACGCGCGCGGCGGCCAGCTTGAGGTCGAGGTTGGCGGCCAGTGCCTGGTCGACCAGCGCGTCGAGCGCGCTTTCGCGGTAGGCCTTCCACCAGTCGGCGGCCAGCACCGCGCCTGGCTCGGCGCCGGCGTCGGCGTAGGCCGGCGGCAGCAGCACCGGCGGCCGCGTCGGCGGCGGGCCGCCGGCACAAGCGGCCAACAAGGCCGCCACGGCCGGCAGCATCAGCAGGGCGGCGCGCGTCATGCGTGGCCCTCCCCGGGGTGCAGGTTGGGCTTGGCCTGGCCGTGCGTGGAGCGCGGCTTTCGCGCCAGCAGCGTGAAGAACATCGGCACGAAGATCGGCGCCACGAAGGTGGCGACGATCATGCCGCCGAACACGCCGCTGCCCATGCTTTGCCGCGCCGCGGCGCCGGCGCCGGTGGCCAGCACCAGCGGCACGACGCCGAACACGAACGCCAGCGAGGTCATCACGATGGGCCGAAAGCGCAGGCGCGCCGCCTCGGCCGCGGCGTCGAAGGCCGAGAGGCCGGCCACCATACCCTGCATCGCGAACTCGGCGATCAGGATGGCGTTCTTCGCCGCCAGGCCGATCAGCACCACCAGGCCGATCTGGAAGTAGATGTCGTTTTCCATGCCGCGGATGGCGACGAAGCCCAAGGCGCCCAGCAGCGCGAAGGGCACGGCCAGCACCACGGCCAGCGGCACGCCCCAGCGTTCGTACAGCGCGGCGAGGATCAGGTAGACCATGATCAGCGCGAAGCCGAAGGCGAACACCGAGGCGCTGCCGGCGCGCTTTTCCTGGTAGGCCTGGCCCGTCCATTCGATCGCGTAGCCCGGCGGCAGCGAGCTGCGCGCCACCTGCTCGACGGCCTTGATGGCTTCGCCCGAGCTGAAGCCGGGCTTGGCGTTGCCCAGCACCTTGGCCGCGATGTAGCTGTTGTAGCGCTCGATCTGCTCGGGGCCGACGATGTCGGTGACCGTGATCAGCGACTTCAGCGGCACCATCTGGCCGCTGGTGTTGCTGCGCACGTACAGGCGGCCCAGGTCGTCGGGCTTGGAGCGGAACGGCGCGTCGGCCTGCATGGTGACGCGGTAGGTGCGGCCGGCGCGGTTGAAGTCGTTGACGTAGAGCGAGCCCATCTGCGCCTGCAGCGCGGTGAAGATGTCGCTCACCGGCACGCCCAGCGCCAGCGCCTTCTCGCGGTCGACCTCCACGCGCAGCTGCGGCACGTTGGGGCGGTAGAAGGTCTGCGGCTGCGCCAGCTCGGGCCGCGCGGCCAGCGCGGCCATGAAGTTGTTCGTCACCTCGGCCAGGCGCTTGGGGTCGGCATCGCCGCGGCCTTGCACGTAGACCTCGAAGCCGCCGGCCGCGCCCAGGCCCTGGATGGGCGGCGGGTTGAACGCGAAGGCAATGCCGTCGGGCAGGCCCATGAAGCCCATGCCGCTGACCTGGTTGGCCAGGTCCATCGCGCTTTGCTGGCGGTCGTCCCAGCGCTTCATCGGGATGAAGATGGTGGCCGCGCTGCTCTTGCTGCCGCCGCCGATGAGGTCGAAGCCGTTGACGATGAAGATGTCCTGGATCGCCTTGTTGTCCTTGAGCATCTGGCGCAGGCGCTCGGTGGTGGCGCCGGTGCGCTCCAGCGTGGCGCCGTCGGGCAGCTGCGCCGCGGCGATGATGAAGCCCTGGTCTTCCGGCGGCACGAAGCTGCCCGGCACGCGGGTGAACAGGAAGGCCACCGCGGCGATCAGCGCCACGAAGCCCAGCAGCGCCAGCAGCCGGTGGTGCAGCACGGCGTGCACGGCGCCCATGAAGCGCCGCGTCACCCAGTCGAAGCCGCGGTTGAAGGGGCCGAAGAGTTTCTCGCTGCGCTCGCCGTGCGAGGGCTTGAGCAGCAGCGCGCACAACGCCGGCGTCAGCGTCAGCGCGACGACGCCCGAGAGCACCACCGCCACCGTCACCGTCACCGCGAACTGGCGGTACAGCTGCCCGGCGATGCCGCCGAGAAACGCCACCGGGATGAACACCGCGGCCAGCACCAGCACGATGCCGATCACCGCGCCCTGCACCTCGCGCATGGCCTCGATGGCGGCTTCCATCGGCGCCAGCTTTTCGACGCGGATCAGCCGCTCGACGTTCTCCAGCACGACGATGGCGTCGTCGACGACGATGCCGATGGCCAGCACCATCGCAAAGAGCGTCAGCGTATTGATCGAGAAGCCGAACAGCAGCAGCCCGGCGAAGGTGCCGATCAGCGACACCGGCACCGCCAGCATCGGGATCAGCGTGGCGCGCCAGGTCTGCAGGAAGACGAAGACCACGGCCAGCACGATCAGCGCCGCCTCGACGATGGTGGTCAGCACCTCCTTGATCGACGCCGAGACGAACACCGTGGTGTCGTAGGGAATCATGTAGTCGACGCCGCTGGGGAAGCGCTCGCGCTTGAGCTCGGCCATCTTGGCCTTGACGGCGTCGCCGACGTCCAGCGCGTTGGCGCCCGAGGCCAGCATCACCGCCAGCGCGATGGCCGGCTGGCCGTTGACGCTGTTGCTGGCGTCGTAGCTTTGCGCGCCCAGCTCGATGCGCGCCACGTCCTTGAGCCGCAGCACGCCTTGCGCGCCCGAGGCGCGCAGCACGATGTTGCCGAACTCCTCGGGCTGCACCAGGCGGCCGTGCGCGGTGACGGTGTATTCGATCTGCTGCCCCGGCGGCGACGGCGGCGCGCCGATCTTGCCGGCTGCGTACTGCGCGTTCTGCGCGCCCACCGCGGCGGCGATGTCGCCGGTGGTGACGCCGAGTGCTGCCATGCGGTCGGGCTGCAGCCACAAGCGCATGCTGTAGTCGCGCGCGCCGAAGATGATCACGTCGGCGGCGCCGGGCACGCGCTTGAGTTCGTCCAGCAGGTTCTGCGTCGCGTAGTTCGACAGGCACAGCGTGTCGCGCGAGTTGTCGGGCGAGTTGAGGCCCACCACCATCAGGAAGTTGTCGCTGCGCTTGGCCACCTGCACGCCGTTGCGGCGCACCTCGTCGGGCAGCCGCGGCGTGGCGAGCTGCACGCGGTTGTTGATGTTGAAGGTGGCCTTGTCGACATCGGTGCCGACCTCGAAGGTGGCGGTGATGCTGGTCTGCCCGTTCGACGCCGAGCTGCTGTTGAAGTACAGCAGGTTCTCCACGCCCGAGAGCTGTTCCTCGATCGGCGCGGCCACCGTCAGCGCCAGCGTTTCGGCCGAGGCGCCGGGGTAGTTGGCGGTGATGGTCACCGTCGGCGGCGCGATGTCGGGGTACTGCGCCACCGGCAGCACGCGCGCCGACACCAGCCCGGCAATCAGCAGCACCAGCGCCAGCACGGTCGCGAACACCGGCCTTTCGATGAAGAAGCGGGACATGCGCTCAGGCCCTCACTTCGACGCCGCGGCGGCAGGGGCGCTGGCGGCGGCCGGCGCGGCTGCCGGGGCCGATGCGCCGGGTGCGCCGGGTGCGCCAGGTGCGCCGGTTGCGCCAGGGGGCGCCCCCGCCGGCCCGCCGGCCGGCGCGGCCTGCACCGGCGCGCCGGGCCGCAGCTTGAGCAGGTTGTCGGTGATCACCTGGTCGCCGGCCGCCAGGCCGGAGCGGATCACCCAGTTGCTGCCCGACCACGACCCGGCCTGCACCGGCTTGACGGCTGCCTTGCCGCCGGGGCCGATCACCCAGACGAAGCGGCCCTGGTCGCCGCTTTGCACCGCGGCCTGCGGCACCAGGAAGGCTTGCTGCTCGCCGGTGACGATCTGCGCGCGCACGAACTGCCCCGGCAGCCAGCGCTGGCCGGGGTTGGCGATCTCGGCGCGCATCTGCACGGTGCCGAGCTGCGGGTCGACCACCGAGCCGGCGAAGTCCAGCCGCCCCACCTGCTGCGACGGCTGGCCGTCGGCGCCCAGCAGCCGCACCTGGCGGCCCTTGCCCTGGCGCACCAGCGCGGCCTCGCCCTCGCTGAGCGCGAAGCGCACGCGGATCGGGTCGAGCTGCACGATGGTGGTGAGCATGCCGCTGTCGGCCGTCGGCGACACCAGCGTGCCCACGCTGCGCTGCGCGCGCTGCACCACGCCGGCGATCGGCGCGGTGATCTCGGTGTAGCCCAGGTTCAACTGCGCGTCGCGCAGCTGCGCGCGCGCGGCCAGCAGCGCGGCGTCCGCCGTCTTGGCGGTGCTGGCGGCGTCGTCGGCCTCGCGCTGGCTGATCGCGCGGTCGGCCACCAGGCCGGCCAGGCGGCCGGTCTCGCGGCGCGCCTGCTCGGCGCGCACCTCGGCCTGCACGACGGCGGCGCGCGCCGACTCGACGTTGTTCTCCATCGGCGCGCGCTCGATGCGGAACAGCGGCGTGCCGGCGGCCACCGCCTCGCCCTCGCGGTAGAGCTGCTGCTGCAGGATGCCGGCCACGCGGGCGCGCACCTCCACCTCGCGCAGGCCCTCGATGGTGGCCACCGCCTCCACCGTCACCGGCACCGTCTGCGGCTGCACGGTCACCACGCTCACCGACAGCGGCGGCATCGCGCCGCCGCCGGGGCCGCCATGGCCGCCCGCCGCGCCGGCTTTCGGGTCCGACCGGCCGCAGCCGGCCATCAGGGCGGCCGCGGCCAGGGCCAGGCAAAAGGCAACAGCCGGCGCGGCGCGCAGCGGCCGCGCCTGTTCGATCGCTCGATTCACGGGAAGACTCCTGGACGTTGTCCCCTGCACGACGAAGCGGATCGGCCCGTCTGGCTCAGGGTTTGTTCTGAGTCAAAGCATAACGTGCGGCGATGACCCGGCTTCGAGTCGGGTGGCCGTCGGTTGCGGCCGCCCTACGGCAGCAGCGGCGCCTCCAGCCCGAACAGCGCGCCGTAGCGCAGGCCGATGTAGGCGTGCTCGCGCATCAGCGTCTCGACGCGGGCCGATTCGCGGCGGCGCAGCGCTTCGACGATCAGCCGGTGCTGCAGTTGCGCGAGTTGCAGCTTGCGCAGTTCCTGGTCGAGCGCGCCGCGGTCGAGCGTGATCGAGTCGGCCGACGCGAAGGGCAGGTGGTTGTTGCGGGCGATCGCGTCGGCGATCACGCGGCTGCCGGTGCCGCCCACGATGCCGGCGTGGAACACCGCGTTCAGCCGCGCCCAACGGTCGACGTCACCTTCGGCCAGGCGGTCCTTGGCGAGCAGCGCCTCGCCTTCGTCCAGGCAGCGCTGCAGCCGCGCGGCCAGCTCGGCGTCCATGCCGGCCTCGGCCAGGCGGCGCGCGGCCAGGCCTTCCAGCGCGCCGCGCACCTCCACCGCGCACAGCACGTCGGCGGCGGTGAAGGCGCGCACCACCAGGCCGCGCTTGCCGGTCTTTTCCAGCAGGCCTTCCTGCTCCAGCGTGCGGAAGGCCAGCCGCACCGGCGTGCGTGAGACGCCGAGCGCCTGCGCGACCGGGATCTCGGCCAGCCGCGTGCCCGGCGGGTAGCGGCCTTCGACGATCCACTGGCGCAGCGCGGCCACGGTGCCGGCGTCCTCTGGTTCAACCATTCCGCGATCGATTGGATCCATTTTGACGTTGTATCTTGTCTTATCTCAAGACTCCAGCCAGAATTGGATCCAATACGAGCGGCTTCCGCATTCCACAGGAGACTTCGATGTTCGCGCGCAACCATTGGTACGTGGCCTGTTCGCCGGCCGAGATCGACGACAAGCCGCTCGGCCGCACGGTGTGCAACGAGCGGCTGGTGTTCTACCGCGGCCCGCAGGGCCAGGCGGTGGCGCTGGAAGACTGGTGCCCGCACCGCGGCGCGCCGCTGTCGCTGGGCCGCGTGGTCGAAGGCAAGCTGGTCTGCGGCTACCACGGTCTGGAGATGGGTTGCGACGGCAAGACCGTCGCGATGCCCGGCCAGCGCGTGCGCGGCTTCCCGCCGGTGCGCAGCTTTCCGGTGGTGGAACGCCACGGCTTCGTCTGGCTGTGGCCGGGCGACCCCGCGCTGGCCGACCCCGCGCTGGTGCCCGACCTGGCCTGGGCGTCCAGCCCCGACTGGGCCTTCGGCGGCGGGCTGTACCACATCGCCTGCGACTACCGGCTGATGGTCGACAACCTGATGGACCTGACGCACGAGACCTACGTGCACGCCACCAGCATCGGCCAGCCCGAGATCGACGAGACGCCTTGCGCCACGCGCGTGGACGGCGACCAGGTGGTGACCGAGCGCTTCATGAACGGCATCCACGCGCCGCCGTTCTGGCAGATGGCGCTGCGCAGCCACCAGTTGCCCACCGACCAGCCGGTCGACCGCTGGCAGATCTGCCGCTTCTCGCCGCCCAGCCACGTGATGATCGAGGTCGGCGTCGCGCTGGCGGGGCAGGGCGGCCATGCGGCGCCGGCCGAGCGCAAGGTGTCGAGCATCGTGGTCGACTTCCTGACGCCGGAGACCGACACCAGCATGTGGTACTTCTGGGGCATGGCGCGCAACTTCCGCGCCGACGACAAGGCGCTGACGGCGCAGATCCGCGAAGGCCAGGGCAAGATCTTCAGCGAAGACCTGCAGGTGCTGGAACTGCAGCAGCGCAACCTGCTGCAATGGCCGCAGCGCGAGGTGCTCAAGCTCAACATCGACGCCGGCGGCGTGCAGTCGCGCAAGGTGATCGATCGCCTGGTCGCCGCCGAGCAGGCGGCGGTGAAGGCGGCGGCATGACCATGCTGGACGTCATCGTCAGCGGCAAAACGGTCGAGGCCGACGACATCTGCAGTTTCGAGCTGCAGGCCGCCGACGGCCGGCCGCTGCCGGCCTTCAGCGCCGGCTCGCACGTCGACGTGCATATCCCCGGCGGCCTCGTGCGGCAGTACTCGCTGTGCAACGACCCGGCCGAGGCCCACCGCTACCTGATCGCGGTGCTCAAGGACGCGGCCTCGCGCGGCGGCTCGGCGGCCATGCACGACCGCGTGGCGGTCGGCAGCCGGCTGACCATCAGCGCGCCGCGCAACCACTTCGCGCTGGCACACGATGCGGCCGAACACCTGCTGCTGGCCGGCGGCATCGGCATCACGCCGCTGCTGTGCATGGCCGAGCGGTTGGCCGTCACCGGCGCGCCGTTCGCGCTGCACTATTGCACGCGGTCGCGCGCGCGCACGGCATTTGCCGATCGCATCGCCGCGTCGGCCTTCGCCGGCCGCGTGCAATGCCACTTCGACGACGGCGACGCCGCGCAGAAGCTCGACCTGGCCGCGCTGCTGGCGGACCGGAAGCCGGGGCAGCACCTGTACGTCTGCGGCCCGCAAGGCTTCATGGACGCGGTGCTCGGCGGCGCGCGCGCCGCCGGCTGGCCCGAAGGCCAGCTGCACTACGAGTTCTTCGGCGCCGCGCCGGCGGCCAAGGCCGGCGACGGCGGCTTCGAGGTGCAACTGGCCAGCTCGGGCCGGCTGATCAACGTGGCGCCCGAGCAAAGCGTGGTGCAGGCGCTGGCCGCCGCCGGCGTGGTGGTGGCCACCTCGTGCGAGCAAGGCGTTTGCGGCACCTGCCTGACGCGCGTGATGGCCGGCGACATCGACCACCGCGACCTCTACCTCACGCCCGAAGAGCAGGCCGCCAACGACCAGTTCCTGCCCTGCTGCTCGCGCGCCAAGTCGCCGCGCCTGGTGCTTGACCTGTAGCCCCCGGCGCGGCCGCCGCGCCGCGCTATAAACGCCGCTGCCCGATACAAACCCGACCGAGAGACAACGCCATGACCGCCCGCACCACGCCCCCGTTCCGTGCCGACCACGTCGGCAGCTTCCTGCGCCCGGCCTACCTGCTGCAGGCGCGCGACCAGTTCTTCAACCAGAAGTCGATCAGCGCCGAGCAGCTTCGTGCGGTGGAAGACCGGGCGATCACCGAGATCGTCAAGTTCCAGCAGGACGTGGGCCTGCAAAGCATCACCGACGGCGAGTTCCGCCGCACCTACTTCCACATCGATTTCCTGGAGCAGCTGGGCGGCGTCAAGACCGACATCCCGGTGACGATCAAGAAGCCCGACGGCAGCGAAGAACTGGCGCCGCCGGTGATCCGCGTCGTCGACAAGGTGCGCCACGCGAAGAACATCCAGCTGGCCGACTTCCAATACCTGAAGAGCCAGGTCAAGCCCGGCCTGACGCCGAAGGTGACGATTCCCAGCCCGACCATGCTGCACTTCCGCGGCGGCCGCGCCGGCATCAGCAAAGAGGCTTATCCCGAGCTGGACCCGGTCTTCTACGACGACGTGGCCCAGGCCTATGCCGACGAGCTGCAAAGCCTGTACGACGCCGGCTGCCGCTACGTGCAGATGGACGACACCAACATGGCCTACCTGTGCGACGAGCGGATGCGCGAGGCCGCCCGCCAGCGCGGCGACGACCCCAACGAGCTGCCGCACCGCTACGCCGGCTTCATCAACAAAGTGGTCGCCAAGAAGCCCGCCGGCATGACGCTGGCCATGCACCTGTGCCGCGGCAACTTCAAGAGCACCCACGCCGCGGCCGGCAATTACGAGCCGGTGGCCGAGGCGCTGCTCGCCGAGATGAATCTCGACGCCTTCTTCCTGGAGTACGACGACGAGCGCAGCGGCGACTTCAGGCCCTTGCGCTTTCTCAAGCCCGGCAAGGTCGTCGTGCTGGGCCTGGTGACCACCAAGTTCGGCCAGTTGGAGACCAAGGACGCGCTCAAGCGCCGCATCGCCGAGGCCGCGCAATACGTGCCGCTGGAGCAACTGGCGCTGAGCCCGCAATGCGGCTTCAGCTCCACCGTGCACGGCAACAACATCGCGGTGGAAGACCAGCGCCGCAAGCTGGCGCTGGTGGTGGAGACGGCGCGCGAAGTCTGGGGCTGAGCCCCGGGTGATCCCCTCTGCCGCGGCCATGCCGCGGCGCTATAACAGCTAGGTCCGCTCTGCGCTCGCCGTGAGGCCCGCGCATGGCCACAATTTCGCCCGCCTCAAGGTCCATCCTTCGGAGACAAGAGCCATGACCATCCGCCGCCACCTGCTGGCCGCCGCCGCGCTTGCGCTGCTGGCCGCCGCGCCCCTTGCCCAGGCCCAGTCCGATACCGTGAAGATCGGCGTCATCCTGCCGATGACCGGCCAGCAGGCCAGCACCGGCCGCCAGATCGACGGCGCCATCAAGCTGTGGGTGGCACAAAACGGCAAGAAGATCGCCGGCAAGAACGTCGAAGTGATCGTCAAGGACGACCAGAGCCTGCCCGACCAGACGCGCCGCCTGGCGCAGGAACTGGTGGTCAACGACAAGGTCGTCGCGCTGGCCGGCATGGGCATCACGCCGTCGGCGATGGCCACCGCGCCGATCGCCACGCAAAGCAAGACGCCGCTGGTGGTGATGGCCGCGGCCACCTCGTCGATCACCGAGGCCTCGCCGTTCATCGTGCGCAGCAGCTTCACGCTGCCGCAGGCCGCGGTGGGCATTGCCGAATGGGCCAACAAGAACGGCATCAAGAAGACCGTGACGCTGGTGGCCGACTACGGCCCCGGCTTCGACGCCGAGAAGTACTTCGCCGACCGCGTCACCCTCAACGGCGGCCAGGTGCTGGAGAAGCTGCGCACGCCGCTGCGCGCGCCCGATTTCGCGCCCGTGCTGCAGAAGGTGCGCGACGCCAAGCCCGACGCGCTGTTCGTCTTCCTGCCCTCGGGCCAGGGCGCGGCCTTCATGAAGCAGTTCGCCGAGCGCGGGCTGGACAAGGCCGGCATCCGCCTCATCGCCACCGGCGACGTGACCGACGACGACCAGCTGGCCGACATGGGCGACGTGGCGCTGGGCGTGGTCAACTCGCACCACTACTCGGCAGCGCACCCGAGCGCGCTGAACAAGAAGTTCGTCGCCGACTTCATGGCGATGAACAAGTTCCGCCCCAACTTCATGGCCGTGGGCGGCTACGACGGCATGCGCATCATCTACAAGGGGCTGGAAGCCAGCAAGGGCGCCGGCGGCGAGGCGCTGCTGGCCGCCATGAAGGGCCAGGTGTTCGAAAGCCCGCGCGGCCCGGTGCTGATCGACGCGCAGACGCGCGACATCGTGCACGACATGTACATCCGCAAGGTCGAGAAGAAGGACGGCCAGCTCTGGAACGTCGAGTTCGACGCCATCAAGGCGATGAAAGACCCCGGCAAGCAAAAATGATCCCCGTCGCGCGCCGCAGCCGGTCTTGAACGCGCCATCGTGCTAACGCTTTTATTCGACGGCATCGCCTACGGCATGCTGCTGTTCGTGCTGTCGCTCGGCCTGGCCGTGACCATGGGCTTGATGAACTTCATCAACCTGGCGCACGGGGCCTTCGCGATGGCCGGCGGCTACGTGCTGGTGGTGCTGATGCAGCGCCACGGCTGGCCCTTTTTGGCCTGCCTGCCGGCGGCCTTCGTCGTCACGGCGCTGCTCGGCGCGGCCTTCGAGCGCACGCTGTACCGGCCGATGTACAAGCGGCCGCACCTCGACCAGGTGCTGTTCTCGATCGGCCTCACCTTCATGGCCGTGGCCGCGGTGGACTACGTGATGGGCTCGCAGCAGGTCAACGTGCAGACGCCCGAGTTCCTGCGCGGCCGCATCGAGCTCGGCAGCGGCGACTGGACGCTGGGCATGGGCCGCTACCGGCTGTTCATCGTGGTCGTCTGCGTCGCGCTGGCGCTGGGGCTGCAGGCCATCCTGGCCTACACGCGCTTCGGCAGTCGCTTGCGCGCCGCGGTGGACGACCCGCGCGTCGCCGCCGGCCTGGGCATCCCGGTCGACCGCGTGTTCCTGCTCACCTTCGCTTTCGGCTCCGGCCTGGCCGGGCTGGGCGGCGCCCTGGGCGTCGACGTGCTGGGGCTGGACCCGAGCTTCCCGTTCAAGTTCATGGTGTACTTCCTGATCGTCTGCGCCGTCGGCGGCACCAGTTCCATCACCGGGCCGCTGGTGGCCGCGCTGGTGCTGGGCCTGGCCGACGTGTTCGGCAAGTACTACCTGCCCAAGCTGGGCGGCTTCATCGTCTACGTGCTGATGATCGCCATCCTGCTGTGGCGGCCGCAGGGGCTGTTCTCGCGCGGGGCGCACAAGTGAAGGCGACGCAGGACACGGCGCCGAAGGCGGCCCAGCCCGTCGCGCCGAAGGCCGCGCAGCCGCTGCTGCTGGCGCCGTCGAAGTGGCGGCCCTGGGAGTTCGCGTTGTGGCTGACGATCGCGGTCACGCCCTTCGTCTTTCCGCAGCACGGCGCGCTGATCAACGAGATCGCCATCCTCGCGCTGTTCGCGCTGTCGCTGGACATGATCCTCGGCTACGCCGGCATCGTCTCGCTCGGCCACGCCGCCTTCTTCGGCCTGGGCGCCTACGGCGCGGCGCTGTTCGCCAAGCACGTGATGCCCGACCCGCTGGTCGGCCTGGTGGTCGGCATCGTGCTGGGCGCGCTGCTGGGCGCGCTGACCAGCCCGATGATCGTGCGCGGCACCGACCTCACGCGGCTGATGGTGACGATGGGCGTCGCGCTGGTGCTGTACGAGCTGGCCAACCAGTTCGGCGAGTTCACCGGCGGCGCCGACGGGTTGCAGGGCATCGTGATGGGCCCGCTGCTCGGCCGCTTCGAGTTCGACCTCGGCGGCCGCGTCGCCTCGATCTATTCGCTGGTGGTGCTGTTCATCGCCTTCCTGCTGGTGCGGCGCGTCGTGCATTCGCCGCTGGGCGTGTCGCTGGAGGCGCTGCGCGACAACCGGCTGCGCGTCTCGGCGCTGGGCATGAGCGTCAATGGCCGCCTGGCCGCCGTCTACACGCTGGGCGCCGCGCTGGCCGGCGCCGCCGGCGCGCTGCTGGCGCAGACCACCGGCTTCGCCAGCCTGGACGTTCTGGACTTCCACCGCAGCGCCGACGTGATGACGGCGCTGATCATCGGCGGCGCCGGCTGGCTGTGGGGCGGGCTGGTCGGCGCCATCGCCTTCAAGGTGCTGCACGACCTCATCTCGTCGGTCACCACGCAGTACTGGACCTTCTGGATCGGCCTCTTCCTGGTGCTGCTGATGCTGGTCGGCCGCGAGCGGCTGTTCCGCCCCTGGACCTGGTTCAAGCGTGGAGGCGCGAAGTGACGGGCGGCGACATCGTGCTGCGCACCGAGCACCTGGTGAAGCGCTTCGGCGGCATCAACGCCACCAACGACGTGAGCATCAGCGTCGCGCGCGGCGCGCGCCACGCGCTGATCGGCCCCAACGGCGCCGGCAAGACCACGCTGATCAACCTGCTCACCGGCGTCACCGTGCCGACCTCGGGCCGCGTGCACCTGCTGGGGCAGGACATCAGCGACCTGCCGCCGCACCGGCGCGTCGGCCTGGGCCTCGTGCGCACCTTCCAGATCAACCAGCTCTTCGCGTCGCTGACGCCGCTGCAAAGCCTGGCGCTGGCGGTGGCCAGCCGCGAGAACGGCGCCCACCGCTGGTGGCGGCCGATGGGCAGCGACGCCGCGGTGGCCGCCGAGTGCGAGGCGCTGCTGCAGCAGTTCCGCCTGAGCGAGCAGGCCGAGCGGCCGACGCGCGAAATGCCCTACGGCAAGCGCCGGCTGCTGGAGATTGCGCTGGCCGTGGCCTGCAAGCCGCGCGTGCTGCTGCTCGACGAGCCGGCCGCCGGCGTGCCCGCCGCCGAGCGCCAGGACATCCTGGACACCGTGGCCGCGCTACCCGCCGACGTGAGCGTACTGCTGATCGAGCACGACATGGACCTGGTGTTCAGCTTCGCCAAGACGATGACGGTGCTGGTCAACGGCGCCGTGCTGACCGAAGGCACGCCGGCGCAGATCGCTGCCGATCCGCAGGTGCGGGCGGTCTACCTCGGCGACATGGAGGTCGTGCGTGTCTGAGCCCCTGCTTCAGGTGGAGGCCTTGAGCTGCGGCTACGGCGAGGCGGTCGTGCTGACCGACGTCAGCTTCACGCTCGAAGCCGGGCGCTCGCTGGCGCTGCTGGGCCGCAACGGCACCGGCAAGACCACGCTGCTGGACACGCTGGTCGGCGTCACGCGCCGGCATGCCGGCAGCATCCTCCTGGCCGGCCGGCCCATCCACGCGCTGCCGGTGCACCAGCGCGCGGCGGCCGGCATCGGCTGGGTGCCGCAGGAGCGCAACATCTTCAAGTCGCTGACGGTGGAAGAGAACCTCAGCGCCGTCGCCCGCCCCGGGCCGTGGGACGTCAAGCGCGTCTACGAGCTGTTCCCGCGGCTGGAAGAGCGCAAGCGCAACCTGGGCACGGCGCTGTCGGGCGGCGAGCAGCAGATGCTGGCCTTCGGCCGCGCGCTGGTGCTCAACCCCAAGCTGCTGCTGCTGGACGAGCCGCTCGAAGGCCTGGCGCCGATCATCGTGACCGAACTGCTGCGCGCCATCCGCCGCGTGGCGCGCGACGAAGGGCTGCCGTCGATCGTCGTCGAGCAGCACCCGCACATGGTGCTGGGCGTCACCGACGACGCGATCGTGCTGGACCGCGGCAGCATCGCCTACCGCGCCACCAGCGAGGCGCTGCGCGCCGACCCGACGCCGCTGGATGCCTGGCTGGGGGTGGCGCAGCACTGAGGCCGTTGGTGCGTGATGCGTGACCCGCATGACCCTGCCCACGCCTGGTTGGCCGCGACCGGGCGCAAGGCCTTCGCGACCTGCCCGCTGACCGAGAACGGACGGGTGCGCATCGTCGGCAATCCGACAGATCCCAACTCGCCGGGGCCGCCGCACGGGCCGGGCCAGCCGGGCCAGCCGCGCAAGCCACACTAGCCACACTAGCCGCGCAAGCCGCTCAACTCGGCAGCCAGGCCTCCACCGCGCGCGGATCGTTCATCGTGCGCAGTTGCTGGTAAGCCACCTCGGCCTCGGCAAAGCGGCGGCGCAGCAGGTTCATCCATTGCTTCAGCCGCCCCGGCCGGTGGCGCGGCTCGACGTGCGCGGCCACGCGCTGCCAGTACACGCGCAGCAGCGGCCGCAGGCCCGCCCAGCCGGGCGAGGCCAAGCCGCGCACCGCCAGCGCCAGGCCGGGGTCGGCGACGATGCCGCGGCCCAGCATGATTGCGCTGCAGCCGGTCACCGAGCGGCAACGCTCGGCGTCGGCCGCGGTCCACACCTCGCCGTTGGCGACCACCGGAATCGCCACGTGCTCGCGGATCGCCGCCACCTGCTCCCAGTGCGCCGGCGGGCGGTAGCCCTGGTCCTTGGTGCGCGCATGCACCACCAGTTCGGCGCCGCCGCCGTCCACCACGGCCTGCGCGTTGGCCAGCATGCGCGAGGCGTCGCGCACGCCCAGCCGCATCTTGGCCGACACCGGCAGGTGCGCCGGCACGGCGCGCCGCACCGCGCGCACGATGCGCCACACCAGCTCGGGCTCGTCCAGCAGCACGGCGCCGCCGCGGTGGCGGTTGACGGTCTTGGCCGGGCAGCCGAAGTTGAGGTCCACGCCTTCGGCGCCCAGCGCCGCCAGGCGCGCCGCGTTGTCGGCCAGGCAGGCCGGGTCGCTGCCCAGCAACTGCGGCCGCACCGGCACGCCGGCCGCCGTGCAGCAGCCGCTCAACAGCTCGGGCACGATGCGCGTGAACACGCGCTCGGGCAGCAACTGGTCGGTGATGCGGATGAACTCCGAAACGCAGCGGTCGACCCCGCCCACGCGGGTGATCACGTCGCGCAGGCTGTGGTCGAGCAGGCCCTCCATCGGGGCCACCAGAATCAAGCTCACGTCAATCGGTAAACGTCGAGGAGTACGGCGCGCGCCTGCCGCTGGCCGACCGCGATGGCCATCACCTTGTTCAGGTGCAGCCATGCCGGCGCGCCGGTGGTGAAGCGCATCAGCGTGCGGAAGAAGTACTGCTCCGGCGGCACCGCCTCGCCGGCGGCCAGCCGCGCCAGCACCTCGGGCGGGCCGTGGCGCATGCCGTCGCTCTGCACCTCGATCAGCGCGCCGTCGTCGGCGCGGATCACGTAGTGCGCGGCGATGTCCAGCACGCCGTCGGCGCGGTTGACCTGCCAGTCGACGCCGCCTTCGACCAGGCTGCCGTTCAGCTCCGGCCCGCGCACCGTGCCGCCGCCCAGCGGCACGTAGCGGCGCTCGCCATGCTTGGCGGGGCCGCCCAGGCTGACCAGCGGGCCCACCTCGCAGCGGATCTGCATCATCGGCAGCAGCGCCGGCGGCGGCGGAAGGCTCATGGTCGTCTCGCGGCTGGGGAAGGTTGAGGAAGGTTGGGGAAGGTTGGTCAAGCGCAGGGCCCGCATGATGCCGCAGGCCACAATCGGCGGCTTCAGCATTGCCCCGCAGCGTACCCGCATGAGCGTTCATCTGAAGAAGCCTGCCGCCGGCAGCATCCCCATCCACGTAGTCGACCTGGCCGGCTTTGCCGCCGCCGCCGCGGCGCTGCCGGCGGCGCAGCGCCAATGGCTGGCGACGCTGGGCTTTCGCGGCGCGCCCGACACCCACGCGCTGCTGCCCGACGCGCAAGGCCGGCTGGCCGCCGTGTGGGCCGGCGCGCGCGCCGGCCACCCCTACGCGCTGGCGCTGCTGCCGCGCGCACTGCCGGCGGGCCACTACCACCTGGCCGCGGCGGGCGACCTGGGGGGCTTGGGCAAGGGCGGCGTCGAACTCGACCCCGCGAACCTGGCGATGGCCTGGCAACTCGGCAGCTACGTCTTCGACCGCTACAAGCCCAGGCCGCGCGAGGCGGCGCAGCTCAGCCTGCCCGCCGGCGCCGCGGCGCAGCGCGGTTTGATGCTGGCCGAGGCCATCACGCTGGTGCGAAACCTCGTCAACACGCCGTCGGAAGACATGGGCCCCGAAGAGCTGGCGCAGGCCGCGCAGCGCGTGGCGCGCGCGCATGGCGCCAGCTTCAAGCAGACCGTGGGCGATGCGCTGCTGCGCCGCGGCTTTCCTGCCGTGCACGCGGTGGGCCGCGCCGCCGCGCGCGCGCCGCGCTTGATCGAGCTGAACTGGGGCAAGCCCAAGCACCCGCGGCTGACGCTGGTGGGCAAGGGCGTGTGCTTCGACAGCGGCGGGCTCGACATCAAGTCGGCCGACGGCATGCGCAACATGAAGAAGGACATGGGCGGCGCCGCCCACGCGCTGGCACTGGCGCAGCTGGTGATGGCGGCCAAGCTGCCGGTGCGCCTGCAGGTGCTGGTGCCGGCGGTGGAGAACGCGATCGCCGGCAACGCCTTCCGCCCCGGCGACGTGTTCAAGACGCGCAAGGGCATCCACATCGAGATCGGCAACACCGATGCCGAAGGCCGCGTGATCCTGTGCGACGCGCTGGCCTACGGCGCCGAGGGCCGGCCCGAGCTGATGATCGACCTGGCCACGCTGACCGGCGCCGCGCGCGTGGCCTTGGGCGGGCAGTTGCCGGCGCTGTTCTGCCGCCGTATGGACCTGGCGCGCGAACTGGTCGACCGTGGCCTCGCGTTGCACGACCCACTATGGCACCTGCCGCTGTGGCGCGACTATCACGGCGGCATCGAAAGCGACGTGGCCGACATCGTCAACACCGGCAAGGGGCCGGCGGCCGGCGCGATCAACGCCGCGCTGTTCTTGGAAGACTTCGTGCCGAGCGACCTCGACTGGCTGCACATCGACCTTTACGCCTGGAACGACGCCGCGCGCCCGGGCCGGCCGGCGGGCGGCGAAGCGCAGACGCTGCGCACGCTGCTGGCCTACCTGGAGCAGCGCTTCGCGGCTTGAACGGCTTCAGGCGCAGAGCAGTCGGGATTCAGGTCTTGGCCTTGCTGCGGCCCACGGCCTCGGCCTCCGACATCGCCTGCGCCTCTTGGCGGTTGCGCGGCGCGGCGGCGCGCGCGGCCTTCGCCACGCGATCGGGCTGCGCGGCAAAGGCGTGGGCCGCATCGTCGTAGCGCTTGGCGGCGACGTAGTTGCCTTCGCCTTGCAGATCGGGGTTGCCCTCGGCCTGGCCTTCGCCGTCACCGTCGGCCGACGGCAGCTCGGCCGGGTCCGGGTGCTCGCGCAGCGCGGCGTCGAGCTGGTCGATCGCCACCGCCCAGTCGCTGTCGGCCTTGAGCATCTCGCGCAGGAAGGCGGCCTGCGAGTCGGTCCAGAACGCCGCGTCGACGAGATGCGTCTCGGCCGGCAGCGGGCGGTTGCTGTCGATGAAGTGGCGGATCGCGCTCTTGCTGTCGGGCAGGCCGAGTTGCTGGAACAGGTCGGTCATGCCGTGGTGATGGGTGCTGTTCATGCGAAGCTCTCCTTTGCAAACGCCGGCGATCTGGCACCGGCCGCACCCTCAGCTTGGCGCGCGGTCCGCACCAACGCTGTAGGCCGTTGCCGACAGCGCGCGTCGGACGGCGGGCCCTAGACTTGGCCGCATCGGGGACCAGTGCAGCAAGGGAGTCGGCGACATGCGCGGATGTAAGCGGTGGCAAGGTCTGAAGCGGACGGTGTTCGTCGCGCTGCTGGCGCTGAGTGCCGCCGGCGCGGCCGATGCCGCGCGGCTGCTGCAGGCCAGCCCGCAAGGCGAGGTGGCGCAGGTCACCCAGGTGCGGCTGCGCTTCGACGAAGCCGTGGTGCGCTTCGGCGACCCCAGGCTGCCGGCGCCGGTGGACCTGCAATGCCAGGGCGCGCCGGCCGCGGCCACCGCCGGCAGCGGCCGCTGGACCAGCGACCGCGAATGGGTGTTCGACTTCCCGCAGGCCTTGCCGCCGGGCACGCGCTGCCAGGTGCAGCGGCGGCCCGACTGGCAACCGCTAACCGGCGAATGGAGCGGCAGCACGGCCTTCCGCTTCGACACCGGCGGCCCGGCGGTGCGGCGCACCCAGCCCTGGCAGGGCGCGACGATCGACGAAGACCAGTACTTCGTGCTCGAACTCACCGGCCCGGTGGTCGAAGCCGAGCTGCCGCGCCATGCCTGGTGCGAGGTGGAAGGCCTGGCCGAGAAGCTGCCGCTGCAGGTGGTGGGCGGGCCGCCGCGCGAGGCCATCGTCAAGGCGCGCCGGCTCGACCGCCAGCCGGCCGACCGCGTGCTGGTCGTCGGCTGCGGCCGGCCGCTGCCGGCGCAGGCCCGGCTGCGGCTGGTCTGGGGCAAGGGCATCGCCGCGCGCAGCGCGCCGCAGGTGGTGACGACCGCCGAGCAGCGCTTCGACTTCCGCGTGCGCGAGGTCTTCCACGCCGAGTTCAGCTGCGAGCGCGAGCGCGCCAACGCGCCTTGCATGCCGATCCGGCCGCTGCGCCTGAGCTTCTCGGCGCCGGTGGCGCGCGAGCTGGCGGCCCAGGTGCGGCTGCAGCCCGCGGCCGGCGGCGCCGCGCTGGCGCCCAGCTTCGACAAGGATGACCAGCGCGCCGAGGTCCGCGAGCTCGTCTTCAAAGCCCTGCTGCCCGAGCGCGCCGCCTTCACGGTCGAGCTGCCGCGCGAGTTGAAGGACGTGAGCGGCCGGCCGCTGGCCAACGCCGCGAGCTTTCCGCTGCGCGTGGCCACCGGCGATGCGCCGCCCATCGCCAAGTTCGCCGCCGCACCCTTCGGCGTGGTCGAGTGGGGGCCGGAGGCGATGCTGCCGATCACCGTGCGCCACGTGCAGGGCGACCTGCGGCCCGACGCGGGGGGCGGCCAGATCCGCGTCAAGCGGCTGCAGACCGACGCCGAGATCATCGCCTGGTACCACAAGCTGGAGCGTTATCACGAAGCCAGCCTGACGGCCAAGGAGGCGGGCCTGCCCGCCGACCAGTGGACGCAGCTCGTCGACGAGACCGACGAGCGCGGCCGCACGGTGCGGCGCAAGGTCGACCGGCTGGTGGCCACGCGCGAGCGCTCGCTGCTCGCCGCCGAGCGCGACACGCGGCGGCTGCAGCTGCCGCAACTGGTCGGCGGCGACCCGCGGCCTTTCGAGGTGGTGGGCATTCCGCTGCCCGAGCCCGGCTACCAGGTGCTGGAGCTGGAATCGCGCCGCCTCGGCCAGGCGCTGCTGGACAAGGCGGCGCCGATGTACGTGCGCACGGGCGTGCTGGTGACCAACCTCGCGGTGCACGTCAAGCGCGGGCGCGAGAACGCCGCCGTCTGGGTGACCACGCTCGACCGCGCGCGCCCGGTGGCCGATGCCGAGGTGGCCGTGTCGGGCTGCGACGGCAGGCTGATCTGGCGCGGCCGCAGCGACGCGCGCGGCCTGGCCGCCGTGCCGCAAGCGCTGCAGCCGCCCGCCGCCTGCAGCGACGACGACGGGCTGTTCGTCAGCGCGCGCAAGGCCGATGGCCAAGGCCGCATGGACATGGCCTTCGTCTTCAGCGGCTGGATGAAGGGCATCGAGCCCTGGCGCTTCCACGTGCCGGTCAGCAGCGAGGCGGTGGCCGACGAGCGCGCGCACACGGTGTTCGACCGCAGCCTGCTGCGCGCCGGCGAGACGGTGGCCATGAAGCATTTCATCCGCCGCGAAACCCGCGCCGGGCTGGAGACGCTGGCGGCGGCCGAGCTGCCCACGCGCGTGAAGATCGTGCACCAGGGCAGCGGCGAGAGCTTCACCCAGCCGCTGGCCTGGGCCGGCAGCCGCAGCGCGCTGTCGAGCTGGACGATTCCGGCCGCCGCCAAGCTGGGCGAGTACCGCGTGCAGTTGGAAAACCCCCAGGCCGCGGGCGCGCGCCGCCGCAGCTGGGACAGCGGCAGCTTCCGCGTCGAGGAATTCCGCGTGCCGCTCATCGACGCGCGGCTGGCGCCGCCGCGCGGCGCGCCGGTGGCGCCGGCTGAGCTGGTGTTCAACGCGCAGCTCAGCTACCTGGCCGGCGGCGGCGTGGCGCGCGCGCCGCTGCAGGGCAGTGCCTTGCTCAAGCCAAGAGCCGTTGAGTTTTCGGGTTATGACGACTTCGGCTTCGAGCCGCCGCGCCCTGACCGCGGCGCCGCGGCCGACGATGAAGGCGGCGACGACGACGAGGGCAGCCGCCGCGGCGAGAAGCTGCTGGCCGACAAGCGGCCGCTGGCCACCGATGGCCAGGGCGCGGCGCGCTTTGCGCTGGCCGGGCTGCCGCCCATCACGCGGCCGGGCGAGGTGCTGGCCGAGATCAGCTTCAGCGACCCCAATGGCGAGGTGCAGACCGTGGCCGGCAGCGTGCGCGTGTGGCCGGCGGCCGTGGTGCCGGGCATCAAGGCCGCGGGCTGGGCCAGCCGGCGCGGCAAGGTGAGCTTCACCGCGCTGGCGCTGGACACCGAAGGCCGGCCGCTGAAAGGCCAGGCGCTGGAGGTGCGCGGCCGGCTGAAGCAGACGGTCAGCAGCCGCAAGCGGCTGGTCGGCGGCTTCTACGCCTACGACAACCGCAGCGACTACAAGGACCTGGGCGCCCTGTGCAGCGGCAGCAGCGACGCGCGCGGCCTGCTCGCTTGCGAAGCCAGCCTGGACACCGCCGGGCAGGTGGAGCTGGTGGTCAGCGCCAAGGACGCGCAGGGCCGCCAGGCGCAGGCCGCCACCAGCGTGTGGGTCACGCGCCAGGGCGAGCTGTGGTTCGAGCAGGACAACGACGACCGCATCGACGTGCTGCCCGAGAAAAGGCGCTACGAGCCCGGCGAGAACGCGCGCTTCCAGGTGCGCATGCCGTTCCGCGAAGCGACCGCGCTGGTGGCGGTGGAGCGCGAAGGCCTGATCGAGACGCGCGTGCTCACGCTGCGCGGCGACGACCCCAGCTTCGAGCTGCCGATCGACAAGGCCTGGGCGCCCAACGTCTACGTCAGCGTGCTGGCCTTGCGCGGGCGCATCCGCCACGTGCCCTGGTACAGCTTCTTCGACTGGGGCTGGAAGTCGCCGCTGCAATGGGCGCGCGCCTTCTGGTACGAAGGCCGCGAGTACCAGGCGCCCACCGCGCTGGTGGACCTGGCCAAGCCGGCGTTCAAGCTGGGCGTGGCGGCCATCGAGGTGGGCCGCGCGGCGCACGAACTGCAGGTCAGCGTGACGCCCGACCAGCCGCAGTACGCGGTGCGCGGCAAGGCGCTGGTGCGCGTGAAGGTGGCGCAGGGCGGGCAGCCGGTGGCCGGCGCCGAGATCGCTTTTGCCGCGGTCGACGAAGGGCTGCTGGCGCTGCGCAACAACGACAGCTGGCAGCTCTTGTCCGGCCTGCTGCAGAGCCGCGCCTGGGGCGTGCAGACGGCCACCGCGGTGAGCGAAGTGATCGGCCGCCGACACTACGGCCGCAAGGCCGTGGCCGCCGGCGGCGGCGGCGGCCGCGGCGCGACGCGCGAGCTGTTCGACACGCTGCTGCTGTGGCAGGGCCGCGTCGCGCTGGATGCGCGCGGCGAGGCGCTGATCGAAGTGCCGCTGAACGATTCGCTCACCTCGTTTCGCCTGGTGGCGGTGGCCGACGACGGCGCGCAGCGCTTCGGCACCGGCAGCGCCAGCATCCGCGTTTCGCAGGACCTGCAGATCCTGCCCGGCCTGCCGCCGCTGGTGCGCGACGGCGACCGCTTTAGCGCCCAGCTGACGCTGCGCAACACGACGGCGCGCGAGATGAAGCTGCGCGTCAGTCTGCAAGGCACGCTGCAAGGTGGTGTGCAAGGCGCTTTGCAAGGCGCTTTGCAAAGTACCCCTGGCACGCTGAACCTGCCGCCGCAGGATGTGGTGCTGCCCGCCGGCGCGGCGCGCGAGCTGAGCTGGCCGGTGGACGTGCCGGCCGACGCGCAAGCCATCGAGTGGCAAGCCGCGGCCGAAGAGCCAGGCGCCGGCGGCGCGCGCGACCGCTTGAAGACGCGCCAGCTCGTCGCCGCCGCCGTGCCGCTGCGCGTGCAGCAGGCCACGCTGCTGCAGCTGGATGGCGGCGCGGCGATGCCGATCACATTGGCCGTTAGCCAGCCGGAAGGCGCGCTGCCCGGCCGCGGCGGCCTGGTGCTCGGCCTGCAGCCCACCTTGAGCGGCGCGCTGCCGGGGCTGCGGCGCTTCTTCGAAACCTACCCCTTCACCTGCCTGGAGCAGCAGGTCTCCAGGGCCGTGGGCCTGCGCGACGCGGCGCTGTGGGCCACGGTGGCCAACGCGCTGCCGACCTACCTGGACGCCGATGGCCTGGCCAGCTACTTTCCGCCGCGCGCCGAAGACGCCGCGCGCGGCAGCGACCGGCTCACCGCCTACCTGCTGTCGGCCACGCACGAGGCCGGCTTCGAGCTGCCGCCGGCGGCGCGCCAGCGCATGCTCGATGGGCTGGCCGCCTTCGTCGAAGGCCGCATCGAGCGCCGCTTCTGGAGCCCGCGCGCCGACCTCGACGTGCGCAAGCTCGCCGCGCTGGAAGCCTTGTCGCGCCATGGCCGCGCGGCGCCGCGCATGCTGGGCTCGATCAACCTCGTGCCCAACCTTTGGCCCACCGCCGCGGTGATCGACTGGCTGCAGATCCTGCGCCGCGTGAACGGCATCGCCGACCAGCCTCGCCGGCTGGACGAGGCGCAGCAGATCCTGCGCGGCCGGCTGGCCTACGCCGGCACGACGCTGAAGTTCAGCAACGAGGAAGGCGACTTCTGGTGGTGGCTGATGGACAGCGCCGATGCCAACGCCGGCCGCCTGATCCTGGCCGTGCTGGACGACCCGGCGTGGAAGGACGACGTGCCGCGCCTGGTGCTGGGCGCGCTGGGCCGCCAGCGCGGCGGCGCCTGGGCCACGACCACGGCCAACCTGTGGGGGGCGCTGGCGCTGGACAAGTTCGGCGCGCGCTTCGAGTCGACGCCCATCGCCGGCCGCAGCGTCGCCACGCTGGGCAGCGCGACGCAGGCGCTCGACTGGGCCCAGCAGCCGCAGGGCGGCCGGCTGCAAATGCCCTGGCCCGCCGCGCCGGCCAGCCTGCAGGTGGTGCAGCAAGGCAGCGGCAAGCCCTGGCTCACGGTGCAGTCGCTGGCCGCGCGGCCGCTCGCATCCGCCTTCAATGCGGGTTATGCGGTCAAGCGCAGCGTCAGCGTGGTGCAGCGCAAGGACGCCGAGCGCTGGTCGCGCGGCGACGTGCTGCGCGTGCGGCTGGAGATCGAGGCCACCTCCGACCGCACCTGGGTCGTGCTGTCCGACCCCATCCCCGGCGGCGCCAGCATCCTGGGCACCGGGCTGCAGCGCGATTCGCAGATCGCCACGCGCGGCGAGCGCCGCGCCGGCGACGCGGGCAGCGCCTGGACCGCGTATGAAGAGCGCAGCTTCGAAGCCTTCCGCAGCTACTTCGAGGTCTTGCCGGGTGGCCGCCACGTCGTCGAGTACACGCTGCGGCTGAACACCGCCGGCCGCTTCGCGCTGCCGCCCACGCGCGTGGAAGCGATGTACGCGCCGGAGACCTTCGGCGAAGCGCCCAACGCGCCGATCGAGGTGGCGCCTTGAAAGCTTGGTGGCTCGCGCTGCTGATGCTGGCGTGCTGCACGGCGGCTTCGGCGCAGCCCAGCTTCGACGAGGTGAAGGCGGCGCACCGGCCGTCCGACCTGCTGCTGCTGGACCGTCATGGCGAGCCGCTGCAGACGCTGCGCGTCGACGCCAGCGTGCGCCGCGGGCCCTGGGTGGCGCTGCAGGACGTGTCGCCGGCGCTGCTGCAGGCGCTGGTGCTCAGCGAAGACCGGCGCTTCTGGCAGCACAGCGGCGTCGACTGGGCGGCGGCGGCGCGCAGTGCCTGGGGCAACCTGATCGACACCCGCACGCGCGGCGCGTCGACGCTGACCATGCAGTTCGCCGGGCTGATCGACGAAGGCCTGGCGCGGCCGGCCGGCGGCCGCAGCGCCTGGCAGAAGCTCGGCCAGGCCTGGCTGGCGCGCCGGCTGGAGCAGCGCTGGACCAAGGCGCAGGTGCTGGAGGCCTACCTCAACACCGTGCCGCTGCGCGGCGAGCTGGTGGGCGTCAACGCGCTGGCGCAGACGCTGTTCGGCAAGCACCCGAGCGGGCTGGACGCGCAGGAAGCCGCGCTGGTCGCCGCGCTGGTGCGCGGCCCCAACGCCGGCGCCGAGCGCGTGGCGCAGCGCGCCTGCGGCGTGTTGAAGGAGATGCAGCAGCCCTGCCTCGGCATCGAGATCCTCGCCGCCCAGGCCTTGCAACGGCGGCCGCAGCCGCTGCTGGGCGAGGCGCTGGCGCCGCACTACGCGCGGCTGGTGCTGCGGCGCGACGGGCCGGCGGCGCAGCGCAGCAGCATCGATGCCGGGTTGCAGCGCGTGGCGCGGCGCGCGCTGCAGCAGCAGCTGGCCGAACTGCAAGGCCGTCAGGTCGAAGACGGCGCGGTGCTGGTGCTGGACAACGCAAGCGGCGAGGTGCTGGCCTGGGTGGGCGCCAACGGCGACAGCTCGGCCGCGGCGCAGGTCGACGGCGTGCTGGCGCGGCGCCAGGCCGGCTCCACGCTCAAGCCCTTCGTCTACGGCCTGGCCTTCGAGCGGCGGCTGCTCACGCCGGCCAGCCTGCTGGACGACGGCCCGGCCGAGGTGCCGACGCAGGCCGGCATCTACCTGCCGCAGAACTACGACAAGGACTTCAAGGGCCTGGTCAGCGCGCGCACCGCCTTGGGCGCCAGCCTCAACATCCCCGCGGTTCGCGTGGCCGCGCTGCTGCCGCCCGATGCGCTGCACGCGCGCCTCAACGCTTTCGGTTTCGGCTTGAAGGAAAGCGGCGGCTGGTACGGCCTGTCGCTGGCGCTGGGCAGCGCCGACGTCTCGCTGCTGGCCTTGAGCAACGCCTACCGCAGCCTGGCCAACGGCGGCGTCTACGCCCCCGCGGCATTGCCCGGCCAGCCGCGCCCGGCGCCGCGCCGCGTGGCGACGGCGGCGGCCAGCCACCTGGTGGCCGACATCCTGGCCGACAACAACGCCCGCGCGCTGACCTTCGGCCTCGACAGCCCCTTGCGCACGCGCGGCTTCGCGGCGGTGAAGACCGGCACCAGCAAGGACATGCGCGACAACTGGTGCGTGGGCTTCAGCGAGCGCTACACCGTGGGCGTGTGGATCGGCAACGCCGGCGGGCAGCCGATGCACGACGTCAGCGGCATCAGCGGCGCGGCGCCGGTGTGGGCCGCGGTGATGGCGCACCTGCACCGCGGCCAGCCCTCGCGCGCGCCGGCGCCGCCGGCCGGCGTGGAGCATCGCATGCTGCGTTATGCGAACGTACCAGAGCCGCCGCGCGGCGAATGGTTCATCGCCGGCACGGCCTCAGCCGGCGCGCTGGTGGCGCGCCCCGCCGCCGGGCGGCCCGGCATCCGCAGCCCCGGCAACGGCGCGATCTACGCGCTGGACCCCGACATGCCGGCCGCCGTGCAGCGCATCCGCTTCGAAGGCGAGGGCGGCATCTGGGAACTCGACGGCCGCCGCCTCGGCCAGGGCCCGCGCCTGCGCTGGGCCCCCTGGCCCGGCCGCCACGAGTTGCGCCTGCTGGCCGCCGACGGCCGCGAGATCGACCGCGTGCGCTTCGAGGTGCGCGGGGCGACGCTGAAGATGACGGCCCAAACCAGGGCTGTCCCCTGATCGAATGACGACACGAATCCGCGCAGACAGCACAGTCGGCCCGCGGCCCATGCTGGGCCGTGAGGAGGAGAAATGGCGAAGATGAAGTTCGATCCCGAAACGCCGCTGTACACCTCCGATGCGAAAGCCTGGCGGATGGATCAATTGGCGGCGGTGCTGCAGCCCTTGACGTCTGGCGGGAAGCCGCTGGTACTGTTCGTGCACGGCCGTGGCAAGGAGCCGGGCAAAAGCCTCTTGGGCGGCAGCTTCACGCAAGGTCTGGCCGTGCACAAGATCGAGCGCGGCTATGGCGTCAACGTCCTGATGTTCAACTGGGACTCGGCGTTCAAAGGCTTCAACGTCTTCGATCGCGAGGTACCACTCAGCCATACGGCCGCCGGAGGGGCCGTGCTCGGACAGGTATTGGCTGGCTTGCAGCAATTCCAATCCAACTATCCAGGAGCCATGCGACCTGCCTTGCTGGTTCACAGCATGGGGTCGATCGTGGTCGAGCGCGCGCTGCGCGACAACCACTGGCCGCAAGCGAATGGGCTGTTCAGCGCGGTGCTGCTTTCCCAGCCGGACGCCGACGACGTGGGCCATGCCACCTGGCTGGACGCGCTGGCGCAGCGGGAACGGAGCTTCGTGACTTGGAACCGTGACGACCGGGTGCTGGCGAACTCCACCGACGGCCGCCCCGCCGGCGCACAGCCGCTGGGTCTGGGAACGGCTCAGCCGCTGGCGCCGCATGCACGCTACATCGACCTGTCACGCATGGGCCCCTTGGGTCAGAAGGACGACGACCACGAAGTATTTGGCAAGGGTGCGATGAACGGCGAGTTGAATGTCTGCCAGTTTTTCACCCAGGCGCTGACGGGGCAACCCGTGCTGCTGGATCCGGCGGTCAACGTCGAGGCCATCGAGCGTGAGGTGGTGTATCGCCTGCGTAGCCGCCGCGAGCCCGGTGCGCCCTGCTTGAAGCTGCCGCAGCTTCCACAGTTCGATTGAGGACGGCCCACCATGACTGACATCCTGGTGATTTCGCCCGCAGAACTGATCGGTGGCGGCGAGGTCGGCCCCTTTCCGATCGGCAACTACGCGCTGCATTTCCTGGCGCAAGGCGATTCCTGGTTCTCGGTCGGCGCGATCCCGCCCTGGCTGACGAGCAATCTGTTCGACAAGATGTCCCTGTCCAGAATGGCCGTGGCGGTGAACTGCGCGCGCCCGGGAGCAGAACTGGTGCACATGACCGACAGCACCAGCAACGGCACCTTCCTGCAATTGCTGTGCGGCGCGCAAGAGCGCCGCTGGACGGCCTTGCTGCTGTCTGGCTTGGGCAATGATGTGATCTCGGCCTCGCAGTCGCCGCCGAACCAGCCGCCGGCGAAACGATTGCTCGCCAAGGCCGGTGAGTGGGGGCCGCCCGGCCCTGCAAGCCGCTACATCAGCGAGCCCGGCTGGGCCACTTTCGAGAGTCATGCGCGCGAGGTCTTCGAGTTGCTGCTTCAGCGCCGCAGCAGCTCGAAGTGGAACCGCGAGCTTCCCATCGTGTTGCATACCTACGATATCGTGACGCCGCGCAATGCGGGCGCTGGGGCTGGCTTCGGGCCTTGGCTGTACAAGGCCGTCAAGGCATTCGGCGTGCCGAAGGAAGACTGGGCCGCGCTCGCGCAGGAACTGCTTGCTCGCGTCCGGCGGCTGATCCTGGACATCGCGACAGCCGATCCCACCATTCACGTGGTCGACAGCCAAGGCACGCTCAAGCCTGCCACGCCCGACGATACCGGCCCCACCATGCACTGGCGCAACGAAATCCATCCCAGCCGCGGCGGCTATCGCCTCCTCGGCGACCGATGGGAATTGGAGCTCGAGCGCCTGTTCTGCGGGCCCTGAGTGCGGCGCGATAGCCGCCGCGCTCAGCGGATCGCCGCCGCCTCCTTCTCCATCCGCGTCACCAGCTCGTCCATCTGGGCGATCACCGCCTGCACCGGGCCGGGCTGGGTGAGGTCGACGCCGGCCTTCTTCAGCTGCTCCATCGGGTAGTCGTTGCCGCCGCTCTTCAGCAGCGTCAGGTAGCGCTCGGTGGCGGCCTTGCGCGCCGCCTCGTCGCCACTGGTCATGGCCTTGAAGAGCTGGGCCGACGAGGCGAAGCAGGTGGCGTACTGGTACACGTAGTACGGCGTGCGGAAGAAGTGGCCGATGCGCGCCCAGGTGTGCTTGTAGAAGTCGTCGACGGTCACCGCGTCGCCGTAGTAGTCCTTCAGCATCTGCAGGTAGAGCTGGTTGAGCACCTCGGCGGTGGCGCCCTGGCCTTGCTCGACGAGCTGGTGCGCGCGCAGCTCAAAGTCGGCGAACATCACCTGCGTGTAGAAGGTGCCCATGATCTGGTCGGCCGCGTGCTGCAGCAGCAGGAAGCGCTCTTTCGGATCGGTCGACTTCTTCAGCAGGTGCTCGAGCAGGAAGCGCTCGTTGGTGGTGCTGGCCACCTCGGCGACGAAGATGGTGTAGTCGGATGTGGAGTAGGGCTGGTTCTCGTAGCTCAGCACGGTGTGCATCGCGTGGCCCGCCTCGTGGGCCAGCGTGAACATCGCGTCCATCGTGTCGTTGTGGTTCAGCAGCAGGTAGGGGCCGACGCCGTAGACGCCGGCGCTGTACGCGCCGCTGCGCTTGCCCTCGCTTTCGTAGACGTCGATGCGGCCGCCGGAGACGAAGTTGCGGTAACGCTTGAGGTAATCCTCGCCGAGCGGCGCCACCGATTCCAGCACCACGGCGCGCGCCTCGGGGTAGGGGTACTTCTTGTCGGTGCGGTACAGCGGCTGGAAGTTGTCGTAGGTGTGGTATTCCTTCAGCCCCAGCAGCTTTTGGCGCAGCCGCAGGTAGCGGCGCAGCGGCTCGGTGCCGGCGCGGGCGGCGGCGATCAGGTTTTCCACCACGCTGCGCGGCACGTTGTCGCTGAACAGCGCGGCGTCCAGCGTGGTCGGGAAGTTGCGGGCCTGGGTCAGGAACCAGTCGCGATCCAGCACCCCCTTGTAGCTGGCGGCATAACTCGCGGCCGTGGCGGCATAGGCGCCCAGGTGGGCCTGTGCGGCCTTGGCGCGGTCGGCCTGGTTGGGGTTGGACTCCAGCAGCGCGGCGTAGGCGCCGGGCGCCAGCTTGACCGAGCTGCCGTCGCTGAAGGTGACGGTGGGGAACTGGATGTCGGTGGTCGACAGCTCTTCGTAGATGGTGCCGGGCGACCCGGCCGTCGGCCCGGCCAGCGACAGGATGCGCTCGCCCTTCTCGTCCAGCACGTGGGCGCGGCGGCGGAACTCGTTGAGGATGCCGTGGCGGTAAGGCGCCAGCGCGGGCGTGGCGTCGAGCCAGCCGCGCACCGTGGCCTCGGGCAGCGTCAGCAACTCGGGCGTGAACCACGAAGTGGCGGCGTCGAACTTGGCGAACACCGCGCCCACGCGCTGGAAGCGCGCCGCCACGGCCTGGTCGCGCGTGTCCACGTCGCGCTGCAGTTGCGGGTAGCGGTACACCAGGTACTGCAGCTTGCCGATCTGGTCGTACGACTGGTAGGCCTTCAGCAGCGCCTGCGGGCCCTGCGCCAGGCTGCCCTTGAGCTTGGCAAAGGCGTCCATCTGGCGCTCCATCTCGGCCATGCCGGCCTCCCAGGCCGGCCAGTCCTTGTAGATGGCGCTGAAATCCCAGCGGAACTCGGCCGGGATCTCGGCGCGGTTGCGGGGCGCGGCGGTGGCGGCGTCGGCGGTGTCGGCAAGCATGGCAAAGGTGGCGCACAGGGCGCCGCAGAGGAGGGTGGTTTTCAACATGGGGGCGGATTGTGCGTTCGCCACCGGCGGCCGGTGCCGGGCGCGGGTTTGTCCCGGGCTTGCGAGCGATCAAATTGATCCTCGATAATTTACCGACCGGTCGGTCAATCCAACCGGCCTTGCCATCCATCGCGGAGACCCGATGTCCGAGCCCCTCGTCCTCGTCGCCAGTGAAGGCCCCGTGCGGGTGCTGACGCTCAACCGCCCGGCGCAGCTCAACAGCTTCACCGCGGCGATGCATGCCGAACTGCTGCCGGCGCTGCAGGCCGCCGCCGACGATGCCGCCGTGCGCGCCGTGGTGCTGACCGGCGCCGGCCGCGGCTTCTGCGCCGGCCAGGACCTGGCCGACCCGGCGATGGCCGCGCCCGCCGGCCATGCGCCCGACGTTGCCGCCGTGGTGGAACGCCACTACAAGCCGCTGGCCTTGCGCGTGCGCACGATGCCGGTGCCGGTGATCGCCGCCGTCAACGGCGTGGCCGCCGGCGCCGGCGCCAACCTGGCGCTGGGTTGCGACCTCGTGGTCGCGGCGCGCGGCGCCAGCTTCATCCAGGCCTTCAGCAAGATCGGCCTGGTGCCCGATTGCGGCGGCACCTGGCTGCTGCCGCGCCTGGTGGGCCGCGCCAACGCGCTGGCGCTGACGCTGACGGGCGACAAGCTGCCGGCCGCCGACGCCAAGGCCATGGGCCTGATCTGGCAGGTGGTGGACGACGCCGAGCTGATGAGCAGCGCGCTGGCGCTGGCCCAGCGCCTGGCCGCCATGCCCACGCGCGCGCTGGCCGCGACGCGCCGCGCGCTGGACGAGTCGCTGGAACTCGACTACGCCCAGGCGCTCAGCCTGGAAGCGCGGTTGCAGGGCGAACTGGGCCGTGGGCACGACTTCGCCGAGGGCGTATCGGCCTTCCTGGCCAAGCGCGCCGCCGTCTTCAAGGACCGCTGACCATGAGCGGGACGGGCGTGACAGGCGTGACGGGCGTGATGGGCACCAGCGATGCCACGCCGCAGCTGGTGGCCGAGGCCGTGCGCGACGCGATGTGGGCCGACGACCAGGTCAGTCGCGCTTTAGGCATGGAGATGGTCGCCGTCGGCCCCGGCAGCGCGCAGATGCGCATGCCGGTGCGGCGCGACATGCTCAACGGCCACGCCATCTGCCACGGCGGGCTGATGACGACGCTGGCCGACTCCACCTTCGCCTACGCCTGCAACGCCTACAACGAGCTGAGCGTGGCCTCGGGCTTCGACGTCAACATCATCGCCAGCGCGCGCCTGGGCGACGTGCTGATCGCCACCGCCAGCGAGGTGGCCAAGACCCGCCGCACCGGCGTCTACGACATCGACGTGCGCGACCAGGACGGCCGCCGCATCGCCGCCTTCCGCGGCCGCTCGATGACGCTGCCCGACAAGCTGATCGTGCCGAACCTGCCCGTCACCCGAACCCGAGCGAAGGCCTGAGATGCCCGTCAAAGCCCCCAAGCCCGGCGACCTGGAGCCGATCGAGACCGCCAGCCGCGACGAGCTGCAGGCGCTGCAACTCGCGCGGCTGCGCAAGACGCTGCAGCACGCCTACGACCACGTGCCGCACTACCGCCGCGCCTTCGACGCCAAGGGCGTGCACCCGTCGGACTGCAGGCAACTCGCCGACCTGGCGAAGTTTCCCTTCACCGCCAAGCAGGACCTGCGCGACCACTACCCGTTCGGCATGTTCGCGGTGCCGCGCGAGCGCGTGGTGCGCATCCACGCCTCGTCGGGCACCACCGGCAAGCCCACCGTGGTGGGCTACACGGCGGGTGACATCGAACGTTGGGCGCAACTGGGCGCACGCTCGATCCGCGCCGCCGGCGGCCGCGCCGGCGACATCGTCCACGTGGCCTACGGCTACGGCCTGTTCACCGGCGGCCTGGGCGCGCACTACGCGGCCGAGAAGCTGGGCTGCACCGTGGTGCCGATGGGCGGCGGGCAGACCGAGAAGCAGGTGCAGCTGATCGAGGACTTCCGCCCCGACATCATCATGGTCACGCCCAGCTACATGCAGGTGATCGTCGAGGAGTTCCGTCGCCAGGGCAAGGACCCGCGCGCGATGTCGGTCAGCGTGGGCATCTTCGGCGCCGAACCCTGGACCGAGGCGATGCGCGCCGAGATCGAGGCCTCGGCCGGCATCGACGCGGTCGACATCTACGGCCTGTCGGAAGTGATGGGCCCGGGCGTCGCCAACGAGTGCATCGAAAGCAAGGACGGCCCGGTGATCTGGGAGGACCACTTCCTGCCCGAGATCGTCGACCCCGCCACCGGCGAGGTGCTGCCCGACGGATCGGAAGGCGAGCTGGTCTTCACCACGCTGACCAAGGAGGCGCTGCCCGTCATCCGCTACCGCACGCGCGACCTCACGCGGCTGCTGCCGCCCACCGCGCGCAGCATGCGGCGCATGGGCAAGATCGTCGGCCGCAGCGACGACATGCTGATCATCCGCGGCGTCAACCTCTTTCCCACGCAGGTGGAAGAGATCGTGCTGCAGCAAGGCCTGCTGTCGGGGCAGTACCAGCTGGTGGTCTCGCGCGACGGCCTGCTCGACCAGGTGCAGGTGCGCTGCGAACTGCAGCCCGAGCACCGCGACGCCGACCGCGGCGCGATCGCGCGCGAGCTGCAGCACCGCATCAAGACGCTGATCGGCGTCAGCACCACGGTCGAGGTGGGGCTGCCCGAATCGATCGAGCGCACGCTGGTCGGCAAGGCCCGCCGCGTGATCGACAAACGCCCGAAATGAACGCTTGAAGGAGAACGCCGCATGTACACGCAGGCGATGGACCTCGGTCCGAAGGAAGAACGCAAGGCCGTGCGCTCGGCCGAAGAGGCCGAACTCGAGCGCCGCTTCGACGAGACGATCGACGCGGGCGGCTTCATCGAAGCCAAGGACTGGATGCCCGACCATTACCGCAAGACGCTGGTGCGGCAGATCAGCCAGCACGCGCACAGCGAAATCGTCGGCATGCTGCCCGAGGGCAACTGGGTGACGCGCGCGCCCACGCTCAAGCGCAAGGCGATCCTGCTGGCCAAGATCCAGGACGAAGGCGGCCACGGCCTGTACCTGTACGCCGCGGCCGAGACGCTGGGCGTCAGCCGCGACCAGTTGCTCGATGCGCTGCACAGCGGCAAGGCCAAGTACAGCAGCATCTTCAACTACCCCACGCTGAACTGGGCCGACATCGGCGTCATCGGCTGGCTGGTGGACGGCGCGGCCATCATGAACCAGGTGCCGCTCACGCGCTGCAGCTACGCGCCCTATGCGCGCGCGATGGTGCGCATCTGCCGCGAGGAGAGCTTCCACCAGCGCCAGGGCTTCGACGCGCTGAACGTGATGATGCGCGAGGGCAGCGCCGCGCAGAAGGCCATGGTGCAGGACGCGGTGAACCGCTGGTGGTGGCCCAGCCTGATGATGTTCGGCCCGCCCGACGGCGAAAGCGTGCACGGCGCGCAGAGCGCGCGTTGGGGCATCAAGCGCATCAGCAACGACGACCTGCGCCAGAAGTTCATCGACGCCACCGCCGACCAGGCCAAGGTGCTGGGCGTCAGCCTGCCCGACCCGCTGTTGAAGTGGAACGCCGAGCGCGGCCACTACGACTTCGGCCCCATCGACTGGGACGAGTTCTGGCGCGTGGTGGGCGGCAACGGCCCCTGCAACCGCGAACGCCTGGCCGCGCGCGTGCAGGCCTGGGACGACGGCGCCTGGGTGCGCGACGCCGCGCTGGCCCACGCCCGCAAGCAAGCCACCAAGGAGGAAGCCGCATGAACACCAGCACCACCGCAACGACGACGCGCAGCGAATGGCCGCTGTGGGAAATCTTCGTCCGCCCCAAGGCCGGCCTCGACCACAAGCACTGCGGCAGCCTGCACGCGCCCGACGCCAAGATGGCGGTGCAGATGGCGCGCGAGGTCTACACCCGCCGCCAGGAAGGCAGCAGCGTCTGGGTGGTGAGAAGCAGCGACATCGTCGCCAGCGACCCCGGCGACAAGGACATGCTGTTCGACCCGGCCGAGGACAAGGTCTACCGCCATCCCACGTTCTACGAGCTGCCCGAAGCCGTGAACCACATGTGAGGGCCGCCCGATGACCGCCGTCGCCGAATCGCTGCAACTGCAGCTCACGCCGCCCGTGCGCTACCTGCTGCGCTGGGCCGACACCTGTCTGATCCACGCCCAGCGTCTGAGCGAATGGTGCGGCCACGGGCCGGTGCTGGAAGAAGACATCGCGCTCAGCAACATGGCGCTGGACCTCATCGGCCAGGCGCGCGGCCTGCTGACCCGTGCCGCTGAACTGGAAGGCCAGGGTTTCGACGAAGACCAGATGGCCTTCCTGCGCGAAGAGCCCGACTACTTCAACCTCACGCTGGTGGAGCAGCCGATGCGGCGCAGCAGCGCGCATTCGCCCGGCGGCGACTTTGCCGACACGGTGGTGCGCAACCTGCTGCTGGCCACCTGGTTGAAGCTGGCCTGGCAGCGGCTGTCTTCGTCGGCCGATGCCGAGCTGGCCGCCATCGCCGCCAAGGCGCTGAAGGAAGCGCGCTACCACCAGCAGCACGCCGCCGACTGGGCCGTGCGCCTGGGCGACGGCACTGCCGAGTCGCAGCGCCGCATGCAGGCCGCGCTGGACAAGGCCTGGCCCTACGTCGGCGAGCTGTTCGCCGCCGACGAGGTGGACGCCGCCGCCGCGGCCGCCGGCCTGGGCCCGTCGCGCGCCGAGTTGCGCGAGCCCTGGCGCGCCGAGGTGCAGGCCGTGCTCGACGAAGCCACGCTGGCCCTGCCGGCCGAGGTGCCCTTCGTCGCCACCGGCAGCCAGGGCCGGCACAGCGAGCACATGGGCTTCATCCTGGCCGAGATGCAGTCGCTGCAGCGGCGCTACCCGGGCGGAACATGGTGATCCCTCCCGCAGCGCCTTCGGCGCCTCCCCCCCAGGGGGGCGCCGCTGGCGGTCCGGCAAAGCCGGTCCCGCGGCGGCCGCTTGGGCAGCGCGAGCAAACGGCGTGGGCGGTCCTGCAACAGGTGCCCGACCCCGAGGTGCCGGTGCTCTCGGTGTGCGACCTCGGCATCGTGCGCGAGGTGAAGGCGCTGGACGCCGGTGTGGAAGTCGTGCTAACGCCGACTTACAGCGGCTGCCCGGCCACCGAGGTGATCGCGCAAAGCGTGCACGACGCGCTGGCCGCGGCCGGCTTCGGGCCGGTGACCGTCAGCACGCGGCGCGCGCCGGCCTGGACCACCGACTGGATCAGCGCCGAAGGCCGGCGCAAGCTGCGCGACTACGGCATCGCGCCGCCCAGCGGCAGCGCGGCGGTGGACGACGGGCCGCGCCCGGTCGCGATCCGCATCCACGCCCGCGGCGTCGACTGCCCGCGCTGCGGCAGCGCGCAGACCGAGCGGCTCTCGGCCTTCGGCTCCACCGCCTGCAAGGCGCTGTACCGCTGCCTGAGCTGCCGCGAGCCGTTCGAGCACTTCAAACCGATCTGACCCGACGCGAGAGGCCCCTTGGCATGACTGGTCTGCACTTCCACCCGCTGCGCGTGCGCGAGCTGCGCGCCGACACCGACGACGCGCTGGTCCTCAGCTTCGAGGTGCCCGACGACTTGCGCGCGACCTTTCGCTTCCAGCCCGGCCAGTACCTGACGCTGCGCCGCGCGGCCGGCGCCGCCGGCGGCGCCGCGGGTGGCGACCTGCGCCGCTCGTACTCGATCTGCGCCGCCGCCGGCGAAGGCTTGCGCGTCGGCGTGCGCCGCGTCGACGGTGGCGTGTTCTCCAACTGGCTGCACCAGGAACTGAAGGCCGGTGACACGCTGGAGGTGATGGAGCCGCAGGGCCGCTTCGGCGCCGCGGTGGCGCAAGCGACGGCGCAGACAGCGGCACAGACGGCGCCGCCGCGGCACTTGCTGTGCGTGGCCGGCGGCTCGGGCATCACGCCGGTGCTGTCCATCGTCAAGTCGGTGCTGGCCGGCGAGCCGGGCAGCCGCGTCACGCTGCTGTACGGCAACCGCAGCGCCGGGTCGACGATGTTCAAGGAAGAGCTGGAAGACCTGAAGAACCGCTACCTCACGCGGCTGGCGCTGCACCCGGTGTTCTCGCGCGAGCAAGTCGATTCTCCGCTCAACAGCGGCCGGCTCGACCGCGAGAAGATCGAGCGCTTCGCGCCCATCATCGGCATCGAGACCGTCGACCAGGCCTTCGTCTACGGCCCTCATGCGCTGAACGACGAGGTCGAGGCTGCGCTGCTGGCCGCCGGCCTGGCGCCCGAGCGCATCCACGTCGAACGCTTCGGCGTGCCGCCCTCGGCCGCCGACGCCACGCTGCACGCGCCGCGCGAAGGCGACGCGACCACCGCGCGCATCACCGTCGTGCGCGACGGGCTGACGCGCGAGATCGGCTTCCAGCCCGGCGACGAAAGCATCCTGGCCGCCGCCTCGCGCGCCGGCATGGACGTGCCGTTCTCTTGCAAGAGCGGCGTCTGCGCCACCTGCCGCGCCAAGCTGCTGCAAGGCGAGGTGCGCATGGACCGCAACTTCGCGCTGGAGAAGGCCGACCTCGAGGCCGGCTTCATCCTCACCTGCCAGGCGCACCCGCTGACCGAGCAGGTGGTGGTCTCGTTCGACCACCGCTGAGGCGCCCGCCGTGGCCCGAGCGCGCGCCGCCGGCTACGACGACCAGCGCGAGCAGATCGGCGCGCGTGCCGCCGAGCTGTTCGCGCGCCAGGGCTACACGGCGACCACGATGAACCAGGTGGCCGCGGCCTGCGGCGTCAGCAAGCCGACGCTGTACCACTACTTCACCGACAAGCAAAGCCTGCTGCTGCACATCGCCGGCGGCCACGTGGCGCGGCTGGAGACGCTGTTCGATGGCCTGCCGCCGGGGCTGGACGCCGAGGCGCGGCTGCGCGCGCTGATCCGCCGCTTCATGGCCGCCTACGCCGGCGCGCAGCACCAGCACCGCGTGCTGACCGAGGACGTGCGCTTCCTGCCCGAGCCCGAGCGCCACCAGGTGCTGGCGGCCGAACGCCGCGTCGTCGCGCGCTTTGCCGAGGCCATCGTCGCGTTGCGGCCCGAGCTGCGGCTGCAGCGGCTGCACAAGCCGCTGACCATGCTGCTGTTCGGCATGATGAACTGGACCTTCACCTGGCTGCGCCCCGAAGGCGCGCTCAGCTACGAGGCGCTGGGCGAGATGATCGCCGAGCTGTTCAGCGGCGGCCTGCCGTCGGTGGGGCGCTCGGCGGGCAAGCCCGCGGGTCGCTGACCCTTGGCCGGCCGGCGCGCCGGCCAAGCGGTCGCGGCACGTTGAGCTTGGGGGTTAGCCGGGGCCTCGCCGGCCCCCGCGTCAGCCGCCTCGGGCTCGTGCACCAGCACGCGCACGCCGGCCAGCCCGCGGTCGACCAACTGGCGCAGCCAGGCCTCGCATTCGGCCGCGCTCAACTGCACCGCGAACTGCGCCCAGCGGCGCTGCACGCGGCCGTCGGCCCAGGCGTCTTCCTGCGCCCAGCGCAGCTCGCGCGGCGGCAGGCCGTCGGCAATCGACATCAGCGGCACCGCCAGCGCGCCGACGAAGAGGTTGAAGTCGTGCCGCAGCTCGGGCCGCGGCAGCAACTCGGCGATGGCGCGGGCGCGGCGGCTCCAGCCGGCGGCGTGCAGGCGCAGCGTCAGCAGCGCCTGCAGGCCTTGCGCGGCGTTGAGCACGCGCACGCGGTTGGGCGGCAGCGCGCGCAGCGGCAGCCGCACGGCCTGCACCTGGGGCAGCGGCTGGGCCAGGCTCATCAGCGTGGCCAGGCGGGCCCATTGCTCGGCATCCAACGCCGCATCCAGCGCGGCATCGCACGCGTCGACCGCGCGGCCCGCGGGCAGGCGCGCCAGCCGTTCGGCGCGTTCGCGCGCCTGGTCGGCGCTGCTGCAGGCTTGCAGGGCGCGCGCGGCGCGGCGGCTCAGCACCAGCAGGTTGCCGGCCGCGTAGCCGGCGGCGGCGTTCAGGCGGGCGACCACCGGGCTGTCGGGGCCGCGCAAGGCGCCGCCCAGCGGCGCGCGCGTCACCGGGCAGTGGCGCGTTTCCAGCTGGCCCAGGTAGTGCGGCGTGACCTGCAGGTCGTCGAAGGCCACGCCTTCGCGCCAGGCCTGCAGGCGCAAGGCCAGCCACTGGCGCACGTTGCGGCTGGCGGCCACGGTGCGGCGGCCGAACACCGCGCGCGCGGCGCGCCAGCCCTGGCTGACGGGCGTGCCGTCGAGCATCAGTTCGGCGGGCGGCACCAGCGCGTGGCGGGCGTGGTCCCAGCCGATGTCGAAGCCGGTGCGGTCCAGCGGGTCGGCGCTCAGCGTGTCCAGGTCGAGCAGGGTCTGCGTCACGGGGTTCTCCATCGAAAGCACCGGCGGCCGCCGGCGGGATGGAGCGCAGTCTCCGGGCCCGGTCGCTCAAAGAGTGAGCCAGCGGGCGGGCGATTTCAGGCCGACGGCGATTTCGATGCCCGCCGGCGGCCCAGCCGAACCAAGGCCGCGATGACCGCCAGCCCGAGCGCGATGCCCAGGCCGTCGGCCAGCAGGTCGCCCCATTCGGCCGAGCGCTCGGGGATCTGCGATTGCACGATCTCGATGAAGCCGCCGAAGGCCAGCAGCCCGAGCAGCACCTTGCAGCGCCGCCACCGCGCCGGCCAGAACGCCAGCTCGGCCACGCAGGCCAGGCTGCCGAAGGCCAGCAGGTGGTTGCGCTTGTCCCAGCCGGTGTCCAGCGCCGGCGGCGGGTGCGGCGCGAAGGCCAGCGCGCAGACGGCCAGCATCAGCAGCACCAATAGCAGCTGCCAGGCGCGGCGGGCGCGCGGGCCGGGGCCGGCTTGCAGGAATCGGGTGGCGCTGCGCACGGGCGCCGATGCTAAGCGCCGGCGGCCCCGGGTCGCGCGGGCCGGCCGGGCGCGCGCGGCGCGCGGGTGGCGTGCGGCGGGGCGTGTCGTCAGACGCTGAGGTTGACCGAGGTGCTGCCGCTGTCGGTGCCGCCGCTGGTGGTGGTGCCGGTGCTGCCGTCGCCGCCCTGGTAGATCGACACCAGGCGCTGGATCAGCGCGGTCAGGCGCTGGGCGTCGTTGCCGGCATCGCTGCTGGCGGTGTGGTCCTGCTCCTTCAGCGCCTGCTGCAGCACCGTGCCGAAGCGCTCGGTCTCGCTGTCGCTCAAGGTCTGGTCCTGGTCGCTGTCGACCACCTGGGCGAGCTGCTGCAGCGCCGAGCTGAGCGACTTGACGTCGTCGGCCGATGCGCCGTCGGCGCCCTCCGCACCGCCGGCGCCGCCCATCATCATCATCGGCGGCGGTGGCGGCATGCCCTGCATGCCTTGCATGCCACCGTCGCCATCGTTGCTGCTGCTGGCACTGCCGTCCCGGCGCTGCGCGAACTCCACCGTCGATCCCGGCGGCGGCATCAGCTCGCGCAGGCCCTGGTCCAGCTCGTCGGCGTCCAGGCTGCCGTCGCCGTTGCTGTCCATGGTCTTCATCGCCGTGTCGGCGTCGCCCAGGTCCTGGCCGCTGCGTTCGGCGGCCTGGGCCAGCAGCGTCTTCAGTTCGTCGGTGTTGACCGTGCCCGAGCCGTCGGCGTCGGTCTTTTCGAACAGGCGCTGCTTCATCTTGGCGGGGTCGGGCCTTTCCATGCCCCAGGCATGGCTGCCCGAAGAAAGGTTGCTGATCGAGCTCATCGGGGGTTCCTTTGCAAGTCAGTGGCGGTGCCGTCGATGGTGCGCAGCGCCCGTCAGCGCGACGTTTCACGAATGTGTGCGGCTCGGTACAAAGGGCCTTTCGAGGGCTTGAAAAGCGGCGCTCTTTCGGCTCTTTTCCAGCCCTTCTCCGGCCCTTCTCCGGCCTTTCTCCGCTTGTCACGAAGCTGTCGCAGCCGCTGCCTAGACTGCAGGGCATGTCCGTTCCCGTTCCGGCCGCAGCGCCGAAGGTGGCGCTGCTCAACCGCGAGCGCGCGATCCTCGAGTTCAACCGCCGCGTGCTGGCCCAGGCCCGGCGCGCCGACGTGCCGCTGCTGGAGCGGCTGCGCTACGTGACCATCGTGTCGTCCAACCTCGACGAGTTCTTCGAGGTGCGCATGGCCGAGCTGATGGACGCCGCGCGCCGGCATGCCAATGCGGCCGAGACGGCGCACGCCGGCCTGGCCGCGCTGTCGAGCGCGGCGCACGCGCTGGTGGACGAGCAGTACCAGTTGCTCAACGACGAGCTGATGCCGGCGCTGGCGCGCGAGGGCATCGTGGTGATCAACCACGCCGAGCGCGACGCGGCCCAGGCCCGCTGGGTGGACCGCCTGTTCCAGCAGCAGATCCGTCCGCTGCTGGTGCCGCTGGGCCTGGACCCTTCGCACCCGTTCCCGCAGGTGGCCAACAAGTCGCTCAACTTCATCGCCAGGCTCGACGGCCGCGATGCCTTCGGCCGCGCCAACGCGGTGGCCATCCTCAAGGTGCCGCGCGCGCTGCCGCGCGTCATCCGCCTGCCCGACGAATTGAGCGGCGGCCGCCAGGGCTTCGTGCTGCTGACCAGCGTGGTGCGCGCGCACCTGGCCGAGCTGTTCCCCGGGCGCACGGTGCAGGCCTTCTCGCAGTTCCGCGTGACGCGCGATTCCGACCTCGAGGTCGACGGCGACGACGTCACCAACCTGCGCCAGGCGCTGCGCAGCAGCCTCAGCACGCGGCACTTCGGCGAGGCCATCCGGCTGGAGGTGGTGAGCAGTTGCCCGGCCGAGCTGAGCGACTTCCTGCTGCAGCAGTTCAAGCTGCCGGCGGCGGCGCTGTACAAGGTCAACGGGCCGGTCAACCTGGTGCGGCTGAACCAGTTGATCGACCAGGCCGACGCGCCGGCCCTGCGCTTTGCGCCGCAGGTGCCGGCCTGGCCGCTGCGCCGGTTGCCGCCCGGCCAGCCGCTGATGCAGCGCCTGCACGAAGGCGACGTGCTGCTGCACCACCCCTTCGAGAGCTTCGAGCCGGTGGTGGCGCTGCTGCGCGAGGCGGTCGACGACCCCGAGGTGGTGGCCATCCGCCAGACCATCTACCGCACCGGCGAGCAGTCGGTGCTGATGGAGCTGCTGATCGAGGCGGCGCGCCGCGGCAAGGAGGTGCTGGCCGTCGTCGAGCTGAAGGCGCGCTTCGACGAAGAGGCCAACATCAACTGGGCCGACCGGCTGGAGGCCGTGGGCGCGCAGGTGGTCTACGGCATCGTGGGGCTCAAGACGCATGCCAAGCTGCTGCTGATCACGCGCCGCGAAGACGACGGACTGCGCCGTTATGTGCACCTGTCCACCGGCAACTACAACCCGCGCACCGCGCGGCTGTACACCGACCTGGGCCTGCTCAGCGCCGACGCCGCGCTGGCCGCCGACGTCGAGGCGGTGTTCCAGCAGCTGGCCAGCCAGGCGCGGCTGCGGCCTTCGCAGCGCCTGGTGGCCGCGCCCTTCCAGTTGCACAAGCGGCTGCTGGCGCACGTGGAGCAAGTCGCCGAGGCGGCGCGCCGCGGCGCGCCGGCGCGCATCGTCGCCAAGATCAACGCGCTGACCGACCCGGCGCTGATCGAGGCGCTGCTCGCCTGCAGCCAGGCCGGCGCGCGCATCGACCTCATCGTGCGCGGCGCCTGCATGCTGCCGCCGGGGCTGCCGGGCGTCAGCGACCGCATCCGCGTGCGCTCGGTGATCGGCCGCTTCCTGGAGCATTCGCGCGTCTTCTACTTCCGCTGGGGCGAAAGTGATGACGACGAGGTGCTGTACCTCAGCAGCGCCGACTGGATGAGCCGCAACCTGTTCCGCCGCATCGAGGTGGCCAGGCCGCTGCGCGACCCGGCGATGCGCCAGCGCGTGATCGACGAAGCGCTGGTGCCCTATCTCCACGACCAGCGCGACGCCTGGGAACTGGACGCGCAAGGCCACTACCATCGCGTCGCCGAGCAGGGCTTGAGCGCCCAGCAGGCACTGATAGACCGTTACGCCGACGGACCTTGAGGCTGGACCTGAGTTGGGCCTGGCCGCCTCGGCGCTGCTGGCCGGCCCTGCCGAGCCCTGGCCGCTGCGCCATGGCGCGGTGATCTGGCTGCGCCGGCGCCCCGCGCCGCCTGATCAGCCGCGCCGCGGCGCCAGCGCCGCCGCATCCACCAGTGCCCGCGCCGCCTCGCCGATCAGCGCCGGGCCGCGGTAGATCAACCCGGTGTAGATCTGCACCAGGTCGGCGCCGGCCTCGATCTTGGCGCGCGCTTGCGCGCCGCTCAGCACGCCGCCGACGCCGATGATCGGGAACGCCGGCCCCAACGCGCGACGCAAGGCGCCGATGACGCGGTTGCTGGGCTCGAACACCGGCGCGCCGCTCAGGCCGCCGGCCTCGGCGGCGTGCGGCAGGCCTTGCACCGCGTCGCGCGCGATCGTCGTGTTGGTGGCGATCAGGCCGTCGATGCCGTGGCGGCGCACGGTGGCGGCGATCACGCCGATCTGCGCGTCGTCGAGATCGGGCGCGATCTTCAGGAACAGCGGCACGCGGCGGCCGATGCGCGGCTGCAGCGCGTCGCGGCGCGCGGTGACGGCTTGCAGCAGCGCGTCCAGCACCTCGTCGCTTTGCAGCGCGCGCAGGTTTTTGGTGTTGGGGCTGGAGATGTTCAGCGTCACGTAGTCGGCGTGCGGCGCCACGCCGTCCAGGCAGGCGAGGTAGTCGTCGACCGCGCGCTCGATCGGCGTCGCCGCGTTCTTGCCGATGTTCAGGCCCACGATGCCGCCACCGGCGCGGAAGGCCGTCGCTCGTCGAACGTTGGCCACGAAGGCCTGCAGCCCTTCGTTGTTGAAGCCCAGGCGGTTGATCAGCGCCTGCTTGGCCGGCAGGCGGAACATGCGCGGCTTGGGGTTGCCGGGCTGGCCCAGCGGCGTGACGGTGCCCACCTCGATGAAGCCGAAGCCCATGGCGCCCAGGCCGTCGATGCAGCGGCCGTTCTTGTCCAGCCCGGCGGCCAGGCCCACGCGGTTGGGAAAGCGCAGCCCGGCGACGGTCACCGGATCGTCGACGCGCGGCGCTGACCACAGGCATTGCGCCGGCGTGTTCTGCAGCCGCGCGATGGCGTCCAGCGTCAGTTCGTGCGCGCGTTCGGGGTCCAGGCCGAACAGGAAGGGGCGGGTCAGGGCGTAGGGGACGAGCGGCATGGGGCGGCATTCTCGCAGCCGATAATCCAAGGCCATGACACAGGATGAACTCAAGGCCCTGGTCGGCCGCGCGGCGCTGGCCTTCGTTCCCGACGGCGCGATCGTCGGCGTCGGCACCGGCTCCACGGTCAACCACTTCATCGACGCGCTGGCCACGCGCAAGGATCGCATCGCCGGCGCCGTGTCCAGTTCCGAAGGCAGCAGCGCGCGCTTGCGCGCGCATGGCATCGCGGTGCTGGACGCGCAGGCGGTGCAGCGGCTGCCGGTCTACGTGGACGGGGCCGACGAGATCGACGGCCATGGCTGCATGATCAAGGGCGGCGGCGCGGCGCTGACGCGCGAGAAGATCGTCGCCGACCTCGCCGAGCGCTTCGTCTGCATCGCCGACCAGAGCAAGCGCGTGGCGGTGCTGGGCGCCTTTCCGCTGCCGGTGGAAGTGATTCCGATGGCAGTCGCGCAGATCACGCGGCGCTTTGCCGCGCTGGGCGGCACGGCCACGCTGCGCGAAGGCGTGCGCACCGACAACGGCCTGCCGATCCTCGACGTGCGCGGCCTCGCGATCCAGGACCCGCCGGCGCTGGAGACCGAGATCAACCAATGGCCCGGCGTCGTGACCGTGGGCATCTTCGCGCGCCACCGCGCCAGCCTGTGCCTGCTGGGCACCGCGCAAGGCGTGCAGCAGATCGACTTCTGACGATCAGCCGCCCGCGGCCTTGCGCGCCGCGCGGACCAACCAGCGCCCCGGGTCCACGGCATCGACCAGGCTTTGCTCCAGCGGCAGCGGCGTGCCCAGCAGCCGTGCGGCCAGCACTTCGCCCAGCAGCGGCGCCAGCGTGAGGCCGCGGCCGCCGAAACCCACCGCCAGGTGCAGCCCGGGCTCGCGCGGCAGCAGCCGCGCCTGGTCCAGCCGCATGCCGGGCGCGATCTCGCGCAAGGGCAGCGGGCCGACCAGCGGCAGCCGGTCGGGTGCCTGCACGCGCCAGCCGACGCGGCCTTGCAGGCGACCGCCATCGACGTTCAATTCCGACGTTAGCCCGCACAGGCTTTGCAGCCGCTGCAGGTTGGCGCGATGGTCTTGCTCGCGCGGGCGGGGATCGTCGCCGTCATCGCCGTCGCGGTTGCTCGCGCCGCACAGCACGCGGCCGTCGGGCAAGGGCAGGGCGTAGCCGTCGCCGGCCAGCGGCAGCCTCAAGTCGAAGGGCAGCACGCCGGCCGGCAGCACGCTGACCTGGCCGCGGCGGGCGACGAGCGGCAGTGCTGGCCAGCCCAGCGCCTGCAGCAAAGGGCCGGCCTGTTCGGCGCAGGCCAGCACGAGGTGTTCGGCGCCGGCCAGCGCGCGGCCTTCGCCGTCGACGCAAGTCCATTGCGCGCCGTCGCGGCGCAAGGCCTGCACGGCCACGCCGCCGCGGAACGCGATGCCGGGCCGCGCCAACAGCGTGCGCACCAGGTCCGCCGGCGACACCCAGCCGCCCGCTGGGTACCACCACGCCGGTGAACGCAGCGGCACGCCGGCCCGCGCGCCGGCTTCGGCCGCCGGCAGCGCTTGCACGAAATCGGCCGGCAGGCCTTGGGCGTCGATCAACGACTGCATCGCCGCCGCGTCGCGCTGCGGCTCCAGCCGCAGCAGGCCGTCCACGCCCTGCGGCACGGCGGTGCAGCGGCGCACGAATTGCGCCGTGCGCAGCGCGGCGGCGCGGAACAGCCGCGCATGCGGGTTGTCGCTGGCGTGCACGGTAGCGTGGAACAGTCCGGCCGGGTTGCCCGAGCTGCCTTCGGCCGGCGCGGCCTGACGGTCGATCACCTCGACCGCGCAGCCCAGTTCGGCCAGCGCCGCGGCGCAGCTGGCGCCGGCCAGCCCGGCGCCCAGCACCAGTACGCGGCCGGGGCGTGGCGTGGCTGGGGGCGGCGGCCGGCGCGGCTGGTAGCGGGCCTGCAGCACCTCGCGCTTGCCGCCGAGGCCGGCGCGGCGCTCGCAGGCGAAGCCGGCGGCGCCCAGGCCGTCGCGCACCGCGCGCGCCACGCTCCACGTCGCGGCCGTCGCGCCGGGCGCGGCGCGGTGGCCCAGGGTGCGCAGCACGGCGCGGTCCCACATGGCGGGGTTCAGTGCCGGCGCGAAGCCGTCCAGGTAGAAGGCGTCGGCCGCGAAGCGCCATTCGGGCAGCCAGTCGCGCACGTCGCCGAAGGCCAGCATGAGGCGCAGCGCGCCGTCGGCGAAGTCCAGCCGGTGCAGCCCCGGCACCAGCGGCGGCGAGGCGGCGAGCAGGGCTTGCGCCAGCTCGGCGCACTCGCGGTCCCGGTGGGCGCGCCGCAGGTCGTCCAGGCGCGGCGGATGGGCATCAACGGCAAGGTAATGCAAGCACCGCGGCCGCTGCGGGTCGTCGCGCCAGGCCTGCCACGTGGCGATGAAGTTATGCCCGAGGCCGAAGCCGGTCTCGAAAATGGTGAAGTCGTCGCGATCGGCCCAGCGTCGCGGCAACCCGTTGCCGGCCAGGAACACCTGCCGCGCCTGCGCGGCGGCGCCGGCGTCGCCGTGGTAGACGTCGCCGAAGTCCGGCGCCCGCGGCGTGCCGTCGGCGGCCCATTCGACGCGGGCCGGCCGCAGCGGCTGCGTCTTCAAGCGGCGGCCCGTTCGGCCAGCCAGCGCAGCAGCGGCTCGCGCACGGGGGTCAGGCCACGGTAGTCCAGCACGGCAGGGCTCATGCTGGCGATGGCGTCGGCCAGGCGGCGCGCGCGGTCGGCGCTGTGCACCACCTCGGGCAACGGCCGCACGTCGACGGCGATCGTGAACACGCTCTGGCCGGCCGCCGGCACCGGGATGAAGCTTTGCCGTTCGCTGCGGAACCAGGCGCGCGGCAGGCCGGTCGCCTGCGGGTCGTGCGCCCAGCGCTCGGGCGCCACGCGGCGCGGGTGGGTGTGCAGGCGCGGCGTGTCGCTGACGGTCCAGACGAAGCGCTCCCAGCGGTCGGGGCCGCCGACCAGCCGGGCCAGCGCCGGCGCCGCCTGGCGCAGCAGGTCGGCGTCGGGCACCGGCGCGTGCACCTGCACGAACGAGCGGCCGACCTTGTCCTCGGGCGCCCAGTGCGAGGGCAGCGCCACCGCCAGCCAGGGCAGGCTGGCGTCGGCCACGTCGACGATGGCCAGGTCTTCGACGAAGCACAGCGCCAGCAGCGCCGGCAGCCGCCACTCGGGCGCTTGCAGCGCCACGCAGCGCGGCACTTCGTCGCCCAGGCCGAAGGCGCCGCTGCCGGTCTGCTCGACCGCGCCGTCGCGCACGCGCAGGCCGAGTTGCGGCGCGGTGGCGGCGCGGCCGTCCCACGCAAAGTGCCGGGGATGCTCGGCGGCGGCCTGGCGGCACAGCACGTCCAGCGCCGGCATGGCGTCGAAGCCGGGGCGCGCCACCAGGGCCTGGTCGGCAAAGCTCGACAGCACGGCCATCTTCTCGCGCTGGTGACGGCCGCCGGCCGCCATCGGCGTGAGCTGCACGGCGCCCGGCGCCAGCTTGCGCAAACCCGGCTGCATGCGAAATGGCGCCTGCACCGCGGCGTCGAAGTCGAAGCTCATCGCGCGAGGATATGCCGTGGGAGAGGCCGTGCCGGACTCGAGCGCGCCGCCGGGTGACTTACGGATCGACCGCCGGCCCAGCACGCCGAGCGAACCCGAACGACAGTTCGCGGTGGTGCCGGATCGACAGCAGATGAACCACGCCCTCGGCGTCCGAAACCGTGGAGACGGTGTAGAGCATCAGGTCGTCGCCATGCAGGTACTCGCGCAGCGCGTCGGCGGCGCCGGCCGGCAGCGCGGCGAGCAAGGCCAGGGCCTCGGCGGAGCGGGGCGTGCTGTCGAGATAGCGCCGGCCGATGCGGGGGAAGCGCGCCAGGTTGGGAATCACCGTCGCCCGCAGTTCAGCCAGCAGTCGATCGAATGCGAAGCCTGCGTCGGACTCGACCAGGAACGCTTCGATGGCGTCCAGCCGCGCCAGGAAGCTGGCGGACAGCTCGACCCGAAACAGGCGATCAGCCACGCTTCCTGCGGGTCGGCGCCTTGGCTGCCGCTCGGCGGCGTTGCAACTCCGCAAGGGCTCGGTCGGCCTCGAAGGTCCGCCCGGCAGCGATGTCGGCCAGGCCGCGCCTGGCGTCTTCGATCAGCAGCAGATGGATGCGCTCGCGCTCCAGCGCGTGGTAGTAGTCCAGGCGAGCCGCGTCGATGAGGGCCACATAGCTCTCGCCGTTCTTGGTGATGATCTTCTCGGCGCCCGCCTTGGCCTGGTCGGCCAGTTCGGACAGCTTGGCGCGGGCCTGGGTGAACGGCACCACGTCGCTGGCGGAAAAGCCCATGGCCGGTTCCTTTGTGCGTAGATGACAGAATTCTGTGCAGTCTACGCGACACGGCACCCACGAAAAAGGGGCACCGCGGTGCCCCTTGATCGATGCGGCGCCGACCGAGGTCAGGCGCGCTTGCGGTACTCGTGCGTGCGGGTGTCGATCTCGATGCGGTCGCCGTCTTCCACGAACACCGGCACCGCCACCTCGAAGCCGGTGCCGACCAGGCGCGCGGGCTTCATCACCTTGCCCGAGGTGTCGCCCTTGACGGCCGGCTCGGTGTTGATCTGGCGCACCACCGTAGTGGGCATTTCCACCGAGATGGCCTTGCCGTCGTAGAAGGTCACTTCCACCGGCATCGCGTCTTCCAGGTACTGGATGGCGTCGCCCATGTTCTCGGCTTCCACCTCGTACTGGTTGTACTCGGCGTCCATGAAGACGTACATCGGGTCGGCGAAGTAGGTGTAGGTGCAGTCCTTCTTGTCGAGGATGATCTGGTCCATCTTGTCGTCGGCCTTGAAGACGACTTCGGCCCCTGCGTTGTTGAGCAGGTTCTTCATCTTCATGCGCACCGTGGCGGCGCCGCGGCCGCCGCGGCTGTATTCGGTCTTGAGCACGACCATCGGGTCCTTGCCCTGCATGATGACGTTGCCGGCGCGGATTTCCTGTGCGAGTTTCATGGTCGTTGTCCTGAGCGCGATTCAGCTTGGCGAAAAGCCCGCGATTCTAGCAGGCCACTAGGGTTTGCCCGCTTTTTCCAGTGCAAAACGCCGCAGTTCGGTCGTCAGATCGTGCTGCGCCAGCAGGCGTTGCCGCCAGGCTTGCTGCCAGGCGCGCCAGGCCGCCAGGTCCGGCAACTCGGGCAGCGCCGGCGCGCCAGCGTCGAGCCCGTTCCATTGCCGCTGGGCGCGGCGCACGGCCAGCGCCAGCGACGGCGGGGCGCCGTCCAGGCAGCGGTCGAGCCAGGCCTCCAGCTTCGGCGCGTGGGCGCCGTCGTGCTGGGGGTAGATCTGCCACAGCAGCGGCGCGGCGGCCCATTGCGCGCGCACGAACGAATCTTCGCCGCGCACGGCGTTGAGGTCGCAACTCCACAGCAGGCGGTCGTAGTCGGGCTGCGTCAGCCAGGGCAGTTCGATCACGCGCAGGCCAGGTGGCAGCGGCAGCGCGCGCAGCGGCGCCACCGCGGGGCCCGGCGCGGCCAGCAGCAGCGTGGGCTGCGCGGCCAGCACGGGCAGCCAGTCGGCCAGCCGCGGCAGCGCGTAGCTGAACAGGCTGGCCACGCGTTCGCCGGGCCGTGGCGCCCAGCCGTGCGCGGCCAGCCAGGCCTGGCGGTCGAAGGCTTCCTGCTGCTGCAGCAAGGCTGATTCGCGCAGCAGGCCGCCGGTGCGCGGCGTGAAGCCGGGGTAGAAGAACCACTTGTGCAGGCCATTGGACTGCGGCGACGGCAGGCCGTGTGAACGTTCGACGTAAGCCTCTGCGCTGAGGTATTCGAGGTTGATCCACACCGGCGGCGGCCGCCGCCGCGCCATGGCGTCGACGAAGGCCGGCGGCGGGTCGCAGCCGAAGGCTTCCACCACCACGTCGCCCACCACGTCGCCGACGTTGGCCGGCGGCGCGTCGGACCACGGCAGCACCTCCACGCCGGCGGCGCCTTGCGGCGCCATCCAGGCCAGCGCGCGCGCGTCGTCGACGACCAGACGCACCGTGTCGCCGCGCGCGGCGAGGTCGCGCGCCAGGCGCCAGCACACGCCCAGGTCGCCATGGTTGTCGATGACGCGGCAGAACAGGTCCCAGCGAAGCAGCCCCATCGCGCGATTATCGAAAAGGGGCGGCGGCACAATCGGCCCCGATGAGCGACGACGCCACCCCCGAGGCCGCGGCCAGCGCGCGCGAGCGCCTGCTGGCCGAGGTGGCGGCGCTGCCCGGGCTGCCCGGCGTCTACCGCTGGTTCGACGCGCAAGGCGGCGTGCTCTACGTGGGCAAGGCGCGCAACCTGAAGAAGCGCGTCTCCAGCTACCTGCACAAAGACCACGGCGGCACGCGCATCGGCGCGATGGTCGCGCGCATCGCGCGGCTGGAGACCACCGTCGTGCGCACCGAGGCCGAGGCGCTGCTGCTCGAGAACAACCTCATCAAGACGCTCGACCCGCGGTTCAACATCCTGTTCCGCGACGACAAGAGCTACCCGTACCTCAAGATCACCGGACCACGCGCCGCCGACGGGGCAGGGGCCGCGTCGGCTTCCAGGTTCCCGCGTGTCGCCTACTACCGCGGCGCCGTGGACCGCAAGCACCGCTACTTCGGCCCCTATCCCAGCGCCTGGGCGGTGAAGGACACGATCCAGCTGCTGCAAAAGGTCTTCCTGCTGCGCACCTGCGAAGACACGGTGTTCAGCAACCGCTCGCGGCCCTGCCTGCTGCACCAGATCCGCCGCTGCTCGGCGCCTTGCGTCGGCTTCATCGGCGTCGACGACTACGCGCGCGACGTGCGCGACGCCGAGCGCTTTCTGCTCGGCGAGCAGCAGCAGGTGATCGACGACCTGCAGGCGCAGATGATGACGCTGGCCGACGCGCTGGAGTTCGAGAAGGCCGCCGAGGTGCGCGACCGCATCGGCGCCTTGTCGCGCGTGCTGCACCAGCAGGCGATGGACGAGAGCAGCCTGTCGGCGTCGGACCGCGACGTCGACGTGCTGGCCGTCAAGGTGGCCGGCGGCCGCGCCTGCGTCAACCTGGCCATGGTGCGCGGCGGCCGCCATCTCGGCGACCGCGCCTACTTTCCCAGCCACGTCGACGACGCGGTCACCTGGGACGCCGAAGCCGCCGAAGGCCGCGCGCAGAGCGACCCCGAGACGGCGGTGCTCGAAGCCTTCATCGCCCAGCACTACCTCGGCCAGGCGGTGCCGCCGCTGCTGGTGACCAGCCACGCACCCGACCCGGCGCTGATCGCCGCGCTGGCCGAGGCCGCCGGCAGCAAGGTGCGCAGCGTGCAGCAGCCGCGCGAGCAGCGCCGCATCTGGCTGGAGATGGCCGCCAAGGGCGCCGAATTGGCGCTGGCCCGGCTGCTGGCCGAGGAGGGCAGCCAGCGCGAGCGCACGCGCGCGCTGATCGAGGCGCTGGACCTCGACGTCGCCGACCCCGACGCGCTGCGCATCGAGTGCTTCGACGTCAGCCACACGGCGGGCGAGGCGGCGCAGGCCTCGTGCGTGGTCTACGAGAAGCACCAGATGCAGAGCAGCCAATACCGTCGCTTCAACATCGAAGGCATCACCGGCGGCGACGACTGCGCCGCGATGCGCCAGGTGCTGACGCGCCGCTACGCCAAGCTGGCCGAGGCGCTGGCGCGCGAAGGCGCGGAGCCGACGGCGGAGCCGGCGGCGGAACCGACGACGGCCGACGCCGAGCCGGCGCCGGAAGCTGCCGCACCCAGCGCCGCGCCGCGCGCCGCCCGCGCCCGCTTGCCCGACCTCGTGCTGGTCGACGGTGGCCGCGGCCAGGTGGCGATGGCGCGCGAGGTCTTCCAAGACCTCGGGCTGGACCTCGGGCTGATCGTCGGCGTCGAGAAAGGCGAGGGCCGCAAGGTCGGTCTGGAAGAGCTGGTGTTCGCCGATGGCCGGCCCAAGGTCTACCTCGGCCACGACTCGGCGGCGCTGATGCTGGTGGCGCAGATCCGCGACGAAGCGCACCGCTTCGCGATCACCGGCATGCGCGCGCGCCGCGCCAGCGTGCGCACCGGCGGCAGCAAGCTGGAAGACATTCCCGGCGTCGGCCCGCGCAAGCGCGCGCGGCTGCTGCAGCGCTTCGGCGGCGTGCGCGGCGTCAGCAACGCCGGCGTCGACGACCTCGCGGCGGTGGAAGGCATCTCGCGCGAGCTGGCCGAGGAGATCTACCGTGCCCTGCATTGACCATGCGCAAGAGCCAGGGCGGCTGCGCCGCCGGCTGCTGCTGGCGCTGCCGGCGGCCGGCGCGCTGGCGGCCTGCAGCCCGCCGGAACGCGCGGTGCCGCTGACGCCGGCGCCGCCGCCGCCGGCCGCGCCGCCAGGGCCCACACCGGCAGCGTCATCCACGCCGCCGGTGCGGGCTTCGTCACCGGCGTCGTCGCCCGCGTCATCGAGCGCCGCCGTCCGCCACCCGCCGCTGGCGCCGCCGCAGGCCGCGCGCAACTGGGACGAGTTCCGCCAGCAGGCCGCGCGCCGCCTCGTGCAGGCCCATCCCGACGGCAGCTACACCGGCCCGGTGGCCGAGCCGCTGCTGGCCATTCCGGTGCTGGAAGTCGAGCTCAACGCCGACGGCAGCGTGCGCCGCATCGAGGTGCTGCGCCATCCGCGCCAGGCGCGCGACACCACGCAGCTGGCGATCGACGCGGTGCGCCGCGCGGCCCCCTACGGCGCGATGACGCGGCTGCCGCGGCCCTGGAAGTGGGCCGAGGTCTTCCTGTTCGACGAGCAGCGGCGCTTCAAGCCGCGCACGCTGGACGAGTAGCGCCGGCCGAATGGCCCGTCCACTTGGGCACAATCACGGAGATGGTTGGCCCCCAAGCTCACTGCGTTCGCTGCCCCCCGAGGGGGCGCTCAATGCCCTGCGGGCGGCCGGGCGGGCATTGAGATGTTCCTCACGGTTCCGACGCTGCTGACCTGGGCCCGCATCGTGGCCATTCCGCTGATCATCGGCGTGTACTACCTGCCGCTGGACAACGCCACGCGCAACCTGGCGGCCACCGTGATGTTCGTGTTCTTCGCGCTCACCGACTGGTTCGACGGCTGGCTGGCGCGCAAGCTCAACCAGACCTCGGCCTTCGGCGCCTTCCTCGACCCGGTGGCCGACAAGATCCTGATCTGCGCCGCGCTGATCATCCTGCTGGCGCTGCAGCGCGTGGACGCGCTGGTGGCGCTGGTCATCATCGGCCGCGAGATCGCGATCTCGGCGCTGCGCGAGTGGATGGCGCAGATCGGCGCCGCGCGCAGCGTGGCGGTGCACATGCTGGGCAAGCTCAAGACCTCGGCGCAGATGGTGGCCATCCCCTTCCTGCTGTACGACAGCGCGCTGTTCGGCGTGATCGACACGCGGCTGTGGGGCACCGCGCTGATGTGGGTGGCCGCGGTGCTGACGGTGTGGTCGATGGTCTACTACCTGCGCAAGGCGATTCCCGAGATCCGCGCCAAGGTGCGATGAGCGGCGCCGCTGCCGGCACCCGTGGCGACGCCTGGGTGCGCGCCATGCCGGTGGCCTTCGTGCTGATCTGGAGCACCGGCTTCGTCGTCGCCCGGCTGGGCATGCCGCATGCGCCGCCGTTCGGCTTCCTCGCCTGGCGCTATGCCTGCTCGGTGCTGCTGTTCGTGTTGTGGGTGATGGCCGCCGGCGGCGCGCGCTGGCCGCGTGGGCGCTCGCAGTGGCTGCACCTGGCCGTCACCGGCGCGCTGATGCACGGCGGCTACCTCGGCGGCGTGTGGGCCGCCGTCAAGCACGGGCTGGGCGCCGGCACGGCAGCGCTGATCGTCGGCCTGCAGCCGCTGCTCACGGCGATGTGGATGTCGCTGCAGGGCGCCCAGCATCGCGTCACGCCGCGCCAATGGCTGGGGCTGCTGCTGGGCCTGGCCGGCTTGCTGCTGGTGGTGCTGCACAAGCTGGGCGCCGGCCAGGCCACGCCGCAGAACGTGGCGATGGCGGTGGTGGCGCTGGCCAGCATCACCGGCGGCACGCTGTACCAGAAGGCCTTCGTCCAGCCGTGCGACGTGCGCACCGCGTCCACCGTGCAGCTGCTGGCCGCGCTGCTGGTGACGCTGCCGCTGGCGCTGCTGGAGACCGAGCCCATCCGCTGGCAGCGCGAGCTGCTGGTGGCGCTGGCCTGGTCGGTGCTGGCGCTGACGCTGGGCGCCAGTTCGCTGCTGTACTTGCTGATCCAGCGCGGCGCGGCGACCCAGGTCACCAGCCTGATGTACCTGGTGCCGCCTTGCACCGCGGTGCTGGCCTGGGCGATGTTCGGCGAGGCGCTGACCGCCTCGGTCATCGCCGGCATGGCGTTGACGGCGCTGGGCGTCAGCCTGGTGCTGCGGCCGCCTCGCTAGACCGCCGCGCTGGACCGGCGCCAGCCTCGGCCCGCCTCGGTGTTTGCCCCGAGGCGCAGCGCCGCCGGCGCTGCCTACACTCCGGCCCCGTTCGATTGGCTGAAGAGCGTTCAGCCGATCGAACGGCTGCCGTTTTCCACCCCGATGCAACTCCGCCAACCCGCCCCCGTTTCGCGCAGCGCGCCGTCGCCGGCCCTGGTGCCCGCGGTGTCGCGGGCGCTGACGCTGCTGGAGCGGCTGGCCCAGCGCCGCGAGCCGATGAGCCTGGCGCGCCTGGCCAGCGAGCTGGAGCTGCCCAAGAGCAGCGTGCACGGCCTGTGCAACACCTTGCTGCGTTATGGCTACCTGCAGCGCCAGGACGACGGCGCCTTCCGCATCGGCCCCGGCGTGATGCCGCTGGCCGAGGCCTTCGTCTGCGGCACCGGCATCACGCAGGAGTTCAACGCGCTGTGGGCCGGCGCCGCGCCCGACGAGACGGTGATCCTCTCGGTGCTGAACGGCCGCGAGGTGGTCTACATCGGCGTGCGCAACGGCCGCCGGCCGCTGGGCCTGGCGTTCAACGTGGGCATGCGGCTGCCGGCGCACCTGGCGGCCACCGGCAAGGCCATGCTGGCCGAGCTGGAACCGGCGCGCGTGCGCCGCCTGTTCGGCAGCGGCGCGCTCGCGCAGATGAACGGCCGCGGCCCGCGCCGCGTGGCCGAGCTGCTGCCCGAGCTGGAATTGACGCACCGCCGCGGCTACAGCATCGACGACGAAGGCGTGCGCGACGGCGTCTACTGCATCGGCGCGCCGGTGTTCGACGCCGCCGCGCAGCCGGTGGCCGGCATCGGCATGTGCCTGAACCGCGTGACACTGGGCGACGAAGCCGACGCTCGCCACCGCGAGACCGTGCTGGCCGCGGCCCGCGCGCTCACGCAACGGCTGGGCGGACGCGCGCCGGCGGCGCCCCGCGCTTGAGGCTTTGAGGACCGCATGGCCGACGACTTCATCCTGCAGACCCGCGGCCTGACCAAGGAGTTCAAGGGCTTCGTCGCCGTGAACCAGGTCGACCTGAAGGTGCGCCGCGGCAGCATCCACGCGCTGATCGGCCCCAACGGCGCCGGCAAGACCACCTGCTTCAATCTGCTGACCAAGTTCCTCACGCCGACGGCGGGCAGCATCGTCTTCGACGGCGTGGACATCACCGGCGAGGATCTCGCCACCGAGTTCGCATCGTGGGGCCTTCGCCGCGCATCGGTGACAGTAGACGACGCGCTCGAAGAGCTACGCGCCGCAGTCCTGTCAGAGACTCCACTCGATGGAGCGTTCCCGGACCTTCAGGAACAGATCCTGGGCTTCACCGACCGACTTGCCAGCTGATCTGGCTTCGAGAGCATGCGTCGAAACTGACGTACGGCAAGCTCAACGTACGTTGAGTGCGTCGCCTATGGCTCGGAACTCACTATCAGGCTCGCTGTTCGACCTTGGGTCCGGACTCGTTGATCACGCGATAGCGGGTGCGGATCAGTCCCGTAGCGGTGACCTGGGCGTCGATGAGTTCAGTGCGGATCGGCAGTCCCGTGCTGCCCAGCGGATTGCCGTCCATGATCGACGGCGTCCCGGTGCCGCCGATGAGGCCCGGCAGGATGACGACATCGATCTCGTCGACGAGGCCCGCCCTTGAGCAGGGCGGCGTTGAACGTGCCACCGGAGTCAGCGACCACTGTGTCGGCCCCCAGAACGGCGGCGATCTTGGCCAGCCCTTCTTCGAGGTCAACCTGCCCCCGCCCGGCATTCAGGTGGCCGATGCCCTTGTCGTGCAGGAGTTGTAGGTATCCGAGCGGAGTCGCGTCGCACACCAGGATCAACAGGGACGTGGTGTTGTCGCCGGTGAACGACCAGTCCACCCGGCCCCGGCTGTCGGCCACGACGAACCACAGCGGGGTACGCCGGGGGATCACATCGCGTCGCAGCTCCGATTCCGGGAGCTCGGGGCCCGGCAGGACGAGGGGCGGGCCGTCGTCATCGACGAAGCTGCCGCTGCCCTCGATCGTCACCGTCGCTCCGTGGTCGGCGCGACGTGATCCGAGGAGTTCATCGGTGCCGTCCGGTTTCATCGCAGCCCACCGTCGGGCAGCCTCCGGCTGGATGAGCCGAGCATCGCGGCTGAGCGTGATCCGCCCGTCGATCGAGGCTGTCGTGGTGATGATCACCTTCGGCAGGTTGTGGCCCATGACCTCAGGGTATTGAGGGACTTGGACTTCTCTCGCCAATTGCCGTTCGATCCGCTCGGCCGCCGGCGCGAACGTCGTGCTGACGCGGCTCAAGAACGCCGTGGCCCAG
>Ga0102832_1000193_pt2 | contig 96501 bp, 66 predicted proteins | sample EBPBio282013_DNA_FD_88942 | JGI IMG/M metagenome (GOLD analysis project Ga0102832, IMG submission 88942) | Wastewater treatment Type I Accumulibacter community from EBPR Bioreactor in Madison, WI, USA - Reactor 2_5/28/2013_ DNA (Illumina Assembly) | ecosystem: Engineered > Bioreactor > EBPR >...
TTACTCCCATTCGTTCCGAAGCTGATTGAGTTGCCTATCAATTTCACCTATCTCGAGCTTCAACATTGCGCCTTTATAGCGGTCGGCCCAATTTATTGCAGAAGGAGGTGGGTCGCGATGCACGCGTATGAGCTCCAGCAATTCTAAGTCTTGCAAGAGCCTTTCTGCCTTTTCGTTTATAATATCAATTTTGACGGTTTTAGTCATAATCTTTCAATTTTGTCTGATTATTCTCCTTTGAAATCACTATTAAAATCAACTTAATTTTTCACAAATGATTTTCCCGGATTGTAAGTTGAACCATTAATATGTTCGAAATTACTAAAATTCCAGTTCATTTATAAGCCTTTGGTTGAACGTAAACCCTGCCATGGCATCCAATTTTCCAGAAAAGCAAAAGACAATTATCAAATGGCCCATCCTCAAAAAGCCATAAACCTAGCCAATAGCCATTATTCATCGACTTAAAATCGTTTTCCAAAGCCAATCCGCCAAAAGCCCAAAAGCAAAATGCTAATAGCCCAACCATTCAAATCGGTTGCGCATCAAAAGCTTTGGCGATGGCTATTAGCTATGGCCTTTTGGAATATGTAAACGATTGGATTAGCGAAACCAATTGTATTTATCATCCTCCATAATTTTGGGCTAATGGCTAAAGGCCAATGGCTAATGGCCCACCCTTAAAATCGGTTGCGCATCAAAAGCTTTGGCGATGGCTATTAGCTATGGCCTTTTGGAATATGTAAACGATTGGATTAGCGAAACCAATTGTATTTATCATCCTCCATAATTTTGGGCTAATGGCTAAAGGCCAATGGCTAATGGCCCACCCTTAAAATCGGTTGCGCATCAAAAGCTTTGGCGATGGCTATTAGCTATGGCCTTTTGGAATATGTAAACGATTGGATTAGCGAAACCAATTGTATTTATCATCCCACATAATTTTTGGGCTAATAGCAAAAGGCCAATGGCTAATGGCACACCCTTAAAATCGCTTGCGCATCAAAAGCTATGGCGATGGCTATTAGCGATGGCCTTTGGGAATACACAAACGATTGGAGTTGTGATACCTATTGTTTTTATCCCCCATCAAGAGTTGAAATTTGGGCCAAGGGCCAAAGGCCCATCATTAAAAAGCCATAGCTATGGCCAAAAGCAATAGCCTGAAATGCGGCTATGGCGATGGCTATTAGCTATGGCCTTTGGGAATACGTAAATGATTTTAATTAGCTAACCCTTTATTATTGATAATACCCAGTTGACATTTGCGCTTAAGGCTAAAGGCAAAAAGCCCTGCCATTAAATCGGTTGCGCATCAAAAGCCATAGCCATAGCCAACAGCCATCGCTTTCATAGTGCCACCCCTAACGGGGTTGAAAACAGCGACGGCCTTTTGGAATATGCAAACGATTGGATTAGCGAAACCAATTGTATTTATCATCCCACATAATTTTTGGCTAATAGCAAAAGGCCAATGGCCCACCCTTTAAAATCGGATGCGCATCAAAAGCTATGGCGATGGCTATTAGCTATGGCCTTTTGGAATACGTAAACGATTTTAATTAGCTAACCCTTTATTATTGATAATACCCAGTTGACATTTGCGCTTAAGGCAAATGGCAAAAAGCCCTGCCATTAAATCGGTTGCGCATCAAAAGCCATAGCCATAGCCAACAGCCATCGCTTTCATAGTGCCCCCCCTAACGGGGTTGAAAACAGCGATGGCCTTTGGGAATACACAAACGATTGGAGTAGCGATACCAATTGTATTTATCATCCCCCATAATTTTGGGCTAATAGCAAAAGGCCAATGGCTAATGGCCCACCCTTTAAAATCGGATGCGAAACAAAAGCTATCGCCAAAAGCCATAGCCATGGCCTGCATTTATTCTCGCTTCAATCCGCGTTACAAGCGTATCTCCTCCCGGAAGGCATTCCCAATAGGTTTGCAAATACGATTTTCCCGATTCATACCGAATGGTTTTCCCCGAACTGAAAATGGCCGTTTGCTGCATAAACTGAACTTCTATTTCTGAAAGCTTGCCTGCGCATTCCCGCCATTTCAAGTTCTTTAATTTACTCGTTTTATCGCTGCATAAAATGCTATGCGCTGAACAATCTCCCTCTAAACGAACCTCATGCAAACCCGAGTCAAGTACCGCTTGCTGCAAGGCTTTTTTCACTTCCCTCCCATTCAGCTCTTCCATTAACTTTTGCCAATCATCGGCTTTGGGCTTTCGTCTATCCTGCTTCCCTTGGTATTCCAAATGTAGCTCCCAAAACGAGCTATCGGCTTGCAGGCGCAGCAATTCCTGTTCCAACCAATTTTCAGCAAGCAAATTAGCATTCGCCACCGCTTTGGGTTTGGAATTGCAGGCCAACAAAATCAGACCAAGAAAGAAAACAATTAATCGCATAACAAATTCTCGCCGCTCATTTCCTTTGGTTGTGGAATGCCCATCAAGGCAAGGGTTGTTGGCGCCAAATCGGCGAGTTTACCACTGCGAATTTGCTTCCCTTTCTCTGCTTCAATCAACATCAAGGGAACATCATTGGTGGTATGCGCAGTATTGGGCGAACCATCTTCTTCATTAATCATGTATTCGCCATTGCCATGATCTGCTGTTACCAATAACGAATAGCCTTTTGCCAAGGCTGCTTCCACAATTTTGCCCAGGCACTCATCCACTTTTTCAATGGCTTTTACCTCGGCAGACACCACACCGGTATGTCCAACCATATCCGGATTGGCAAAATTCACGCACATAAAATCAACTTCGTTCTTCTCAATTTCTTCCAGGGTAAATGCACAAACTTGGTCCGCACTCATTTCCGGCATCAGGTCGTAAGTGGCAACTTTGGGCGATGGAGCCATATGCCTGCGCTCTCCCTCAAACGGCGTCTCCCTTCCTCCACTGAAAAAGAAAGTAACATGCGGATACTTCTCCGTTTCAGCAATCCGAACCTGTTTCTTACCCGCCGATTCCAACACTTCGCCCAAGGTATTGTTCAATTCAATATCCGGAAAAACAACCTGCACGTTTTTGAAGGTTTTATCGTAGTCCGTAAGCGTAATATAATGCAGGTTCAAGGGCTTCATACCCTGTTCAGGAAAGGCTTGCTGGGTAAGTGCCATGGTGATTTCACGGCCACGGTCGGTTCTGAAATTAAAATTGATTACCACATCGTTTTCCTGAATGCTGGCAAGTGCATTGCCGGCCTCATCGGTGCATACAATGGGTTTTATAAACTCATCCGTTTCCTGGGCTTCGTAACGTGCCGCCAACGTTTTTAGGGGAGCATTGCTTTTTTCTCCTGCTCCGTTCACCAAGGCATCGTAAGCCAGCTTCACGCGCTCCCAGCGCTTATCGCGGTCCATGGCATAATACCTGCCGGTAATTGATGCCAATTTACCTCCGGTTTCATCCAGGGTTTTAGTCAAATCGCCAAGGTAATTTAAGCCACCTTTGGGGTCGGTATCGCGACCATCTGTAAAGGCATGCACATAAAAAGAGTCCATGCCTTGCTGTTTCATAAAGCTGCACAATCCTTTCAAATGCTCCAGAGAAGAATGCACCCCTCCATCCGATACCAATCCAATTAAATGAATTTTGGAATTGGCCGCTTTGGCTTTGGCTACTGCCTCCAAAAGCACTGCGTTGCTGGCCACATGTCCCTCTTCAAAAGCCTTGTTTATCAAAACCAATTGTTGCCAAACTACGCGTCCTGCGCCAATGTTCATGTGCCCAACTTCCGAATTTCCCATTTGTCCTTCCGGCAAACCAACCCAGTTGCCGCAGGTATGCAATTCGGCATGGGGGTAACTTGACATCAGACGGTCGAAATTGGGTTTATTGGCTAGGTTGATAGCATTTCCGGCATAGGGCTTTCCATTGCCCCAACCATCCAAAATGAGCAGAATAACGCGTTTGTTCATGGCGGCTAAGTTAGTCTTTTTGACTGGCTTCGGGCCTGAAAAAAATCAGCCACAGAACCGCTTAACGCATCAACTTATTCGCGCTCAATGCGGAATTCATGAATCAGCAAACCATTGCCCGAGTCTTTCAAAAATAGGTAGGTACGGAATCGTCCATTGGTAGATTCATAGGTGGCAATGGCGTATTTGGCTCCTTGTCCCGAAGCGCCTTTGTGTTGAATATTCAGGTTCTTGGGCGGATTCTGATTGAAGAAATTACGTAGCATTTGCTCGGCCTGTTGTTTGGAATAAATGCCTTCGTTGTCAAGAAGTGTAAGCTCTACACTACCCGAAAAATACTTCACCAATTCTTTCGCGTTGGCAGCGCGCATTTGCGTCAAAATATCATCAAACGTATCGGCCAAGGCAACCACCGGAAACCAGGCAAGCAATAGTCCAATGAGGAGGAATCGTTTCATGTTGGAAATCTTTCGTCAGCAAGGTACGAAAACTATGCCAAACTGCACCTTATCCCTGCATTTTACCGCTTATTTCTTCGAACGGGGGTGATAATCATGCACAACTTGTTGCAGGTAGCTGCGGTCTATATGCGTATAAATTTCGGTGGTGGTAATGCTTTCGTGTCCTAGCATTTGCTGCACCGCCCGCAAATCAGCACCGGCTTCCACCAAGCTGGAGGCAAACGAATGCCGCAGCGTATGTGGACTGATATTTTTCTGTATGCCCGCCCTTTCGGCCCATTCTTTTATGAGGTAAAACACCATCACCCTGCTCAGTTTAGCCCCTCTTCGATTCAAAAAAAGAATATCCGTATTGCCCGGTTTGGGAGTCATGTGGTTGCGTTGCTCGCGCAGGTACATGTCTATAAACTTCAAGGCTGTTTGTCCAATAGGCACCAGCCTTTCCTTATCGCCCTTGCCCGTAACGCGAATAAATTCCTCCTCCACATAAATCGCAGAAATTTTCAGGTTCACCGTTTCGCTCACCCGCAAACCGCAGGAAAACATGGTTTCAAGAATGGCTCTATTACGCAGGCCTTCCGGTTTCATGGTATCAATCACAGCCGCCATGGCATCAATTTCGTGTAGCTCCAACACATCCGGAATTTTGCGGCTTAGTTTGGGACCTTGCAGCAATTCCGCCGGATTTTTCGTGATATGATCTTCCAGAATCAAAAAATGAAAAAAAGCCTTGATACCCGAAAGCACCCGCGCCTGGGAGCCCGCACTCAGCGGAATCTCATTCAGGTACTTAATAAACGCCCTCAGGTGATTTAGCGTAACCTGCTCGGGACTAAGGCCCGGATGCTCCAAAGCCAGAAACTGCGCCAAAAGGCGAATATCGTGGCGATACGCCTCAATACTATTCGGCAGCAATGATTTCTCAAGCCGCAAATACACCAAAAAGCCCTTTATCCAGGAATCCCACACAAAGCGAAGAAAAGAAAGAGAAACAGAAAGAGCAAGAAAGAGAAGGAGAAAGAGAAACAGAAAGGGAAAGAGAAAGAAAAGAGAAAGTTGAGGAATGGGAGGTGCATTCACCGGATTTGGATTTATTGGGCGAGCCTGCCAAGGACATTTTAGCAAACCATCAAAGCTACGAGCAGGCAGGCCGGGCCATCCACTGCTAGTCCTCGCCTGAAAAAAGCGCGGCTGTAAGCGGGATGCAAGAGCTTCCGTTGGTCGCTTTGCCCCCGCAACAGCCGCAGCATTTTCAGGCTGTGGGCTATCCGTTGCTGTCCCTCTCGCGGAAGCAAGAAAACACGATGGCGATGGCTTTTGGCGATGGCCTTTGTGGGCCTGAGCAGCTATGGGCCAATTGCAATTGGCCCTCTCAGGACTCGACAGTGTGGCCAATAGCTAACAGCCAAGGGCCAAAAGCCACTACCCCCCTCCCTGAAGATTTTTTTACACCACCCAACGAAAAATAAAAAAGAATACGTACTTTAGCACAACCTATGATTAATCAATTTACCCTTTCCTTATCCTCAATCGAAATCCGCAATGCGGAAATTCGAGGAAGCAGAATACCTAAGAATTTTTATCCAATACAACTAGGCGTTTACAAGCTGGTTGAGGAGCATCCACAACAAAGTTGCGCATTATTTACCTGTTTACGCAATTGAGTTGCGTATATTAACAAGTTATTGGGCATTAAAAGACGACTCATATTGAAAAGTAAGGTTTTAAACACAAGCATCGACACACCAGAGAGCTTAAACTTTATGTTTCCTCAACTTAAAGTGGAACAAGAAAGAGAAATTATTGCTGGCTTATTTGAACAACTTCTGATTTTTGATGAAATATTCATTACAGCTAATCGACTAAATTTTGCATTAACATTTCTTATTAAAACACTTGGAATAAATACTGTTGAGCGACTTTTAAGAGCTGGCTACATTAAACTAATGATCTGGACACCTGTTGTTGTAACAGGCGCAGGTCAGCAATTAGAAGACGGGACATTGGATGAGTCAACTATTTATGGTCAGCCGCCAATCGCTGCTGCCGCTTTATCTGAAAACGACATAGACCCTGAAAAACACATAAATAGTGCACTTCAATTGTTCAATTTTCACAGAGACAGGAAAAGGATTTTCACCAGACTTGCAATTGAAAACTATATAGTTCCGAATGGGATGTCCTTCTCAAAGAATTCAGCAGATTTAGTGATAGAGTCATATAAAAATAATAATCTATTGGAATTGGGATTACCATACACAAAAGAACCAAACCAGCTTGACAAAGATGAGAGAATGAAACTCTTGAATCTAAGTTCAAAGATTATTGAAACAGCAGTTCTTTCAGAATATAGTTTAAAGAGTTATGAGAATTATGATCACTATCAGATATGTAGACAGAACTTAGCCAATATTGGAAAAGCGTACAATATAACTGAAAACTCCTCAACATTATTCAAGTTAGAAGGCCTACCGAATCTGAGAAAACTTTTTTTAGATGAGAAAATGCCATTTGACAGTGTTTTCAAAATTCGACATATATCAAATGCTAAATATTACAGAAGGTGGATTAATGACATTGGAGAAAACGTAAATGGTGAAGAAATAACAAGAGAGTACTTAAATGAAATAAAAGGAGGAAAAAAATTCTTTGAAACTTCAGAAGGTAAGTTTTTAAAGAATCTAGGTCTTTTTAGTGCTAACACAATACTTGGACAAAAGCTTGCTGGGTTTGAAGGCGCACTGGCGGGATACTCTCTAGGTCTACTAGAAACATATTGGCTCGACAACTTATTAAAAGGACATAACCCTTCAATGTTTATTGACTTGATAAAAAAGGAATCAGAATATGTCGACAGCGATTAAACGCCCTATAACAGCGCGCTTGCTCTATTGCCGTAGAAGTACTTAAATTCAACATTTCGTTTCGCTATTTTCATTATCTTGGCAAGACAATTTAATCTCACGTAATCGGCTACAGCGCAAGCGCGCAAAACGTTAGCAGCAATTTGGCAAAGACTATGGACGAACTCACAACAATAATGAATGAAATGCTTTTCCATCTAGATAATAATAGATGGATTTCATTTTCAAAAAGTGACTCTACCGAAAGATTCAAGGCCCGAGACAAATTGAGAGCCTTCGGTCTAATAGAACAATATAGTCTGTATTCATGGAGATTGACTGGTGAAGGATATAAGGCTATTGAACTTGGTGGTTTTGAAGAATGGTACTCTAATCAGAAAAAAGAACAGAAACAGGGTAGTTCTAATGGAGGCGACAATATTTCAATAATAACAGGCAGCAACAATAACATTAATCAATCTAATTTGGTAGACTCTGCGGATTCAAAAGTCGAACAGAAAAATCGCAACATGCCAAAAGGAAAAATTTCACTTGTAGAGCGAATTAGCTGGATAGTTGGGATAATCGCAGGCATAATTGCTATCTATGAATTTCTGCTAAAAGACCTGACTGTAAAATAGTTCAGCCAAAATTCCAAATTCTATGAAAGAGCTTCAAAAATATTCAATCAGGGGTTCATTCTTGTTTCAAGCAACCGATCAATTATCTAAGGTTTGCAATGCTCCCGGTGAAGACTTCAAGTGCGGTGGAATCTATATTATATATGCCGAGAGAAAAGGTGTTTCAGATCTTGTTTACATTGGAATCTCAGGCAGGATAGACAAACAATCAGGCCAATTGATACCAAGAAAAGATGGTATTAAAGGACGAATTGTAAATGGGAAAAGAGATGGAAAGCCTCGCAAAAATTACTGGTTAAGAGAGATGGACATTGAGAATATTGAAAGACTCAAATTTTATTGGTATGTAGTTCATGACAACGATTCATTTCAAGATTCTCCAGAGGCAATTGAAAAGGAGTTAATAGACATATACAAGCCGCGATGGAATAGAACATAAAACTGCTGCTAACATTTAGCGTAATAGACGAAAAAGCCCCATAAAAAAAGCCCCCTGCCAAGCGTAAGCTTCGTCAGGGCTGGTCGGGGCTTTTTTGTTCTATTACGTGCTGGCCGATACCGGGCTCTTCGCTAAGGGTAAAAGTAAATCCGCTGCTTCTTCATCTTCGGATTTTGGGAGGGGCTTTGGATCCTTTTTCGGACTGCTTTTTTGGTTTTCTTAATATTCCGGTCCAAACTGTACCACCATTTCGGTTTCAACTGTACCACTGATTCCGGTTCATTGCCCGATGAGCCTGTTCCAAAAGTTGAAGAGGTTTGAAATAAATTTAACGCCAACCAAACTTGCTTTTCTCCTGGTTTAGCCCCATTTTTATCTTGCAGATTGGGGATAGTTCTTTTTCTCCACATCCAGGTCTTTCGGGACTCTAACGTTATGCGTCACCCTAAGAATCAGTTACTATCAGTTGAAGACAAACATATCGAATGAAAGACAATTAAAGATATCTTTGAAGATAGAATTTTGAAATGGAAAAATTAAAACTCAAATCATTTGGTCCGATTAGTGAAGCTGAAATAAATTTTGGCGATTTAACATTTTTAGTTGGCCCACAAGCAAGTGGAAAAAGTATTTTATTACAACTCCTGAAACTTTTACTTGATAAAAACAACATTAAAAGAACACTCGAACAGTATAGCTTTATCTGGGGGAAGGAGGAGAACAAAATATTAGACTTTTACTTCGGAGAAGGTATGCATAAAATCTGGAAAAAAGACTCTGAAATTAAGTTAGATGACAAATTGTATCAAAAAGGGTTCCTGCTGCCTTCTAAAACAGGTAGAATTGGCAAAACAAGCAAAAATGAAGAAGCTCTTTTCTATATCCCTGCGCAAAGAATACTAAGTGTCGCAGATGGTCGTCCTAAAAACTTTATGGAATTTGATGTATCTACGCCATATGTCCTAAGACAATTTAGCGAAACGTTAAGACAGCTTTTGCAAAATGGAATGGAAAATAAAGAAGCTATTTTTCCGATTAACAATCGTCTTAAAAAACCACTTCGGGACTCTTTTAATGATAGCATTTTTCATGATGGGAAAGTAATAATTGACGAGAAGACTGGGCAGAAAAAGCTCAAAATGCAAGTTGAAGGAATGAATGTGCCTTTTATTGCTTGGAGTGCCGGACAAAAAGAATTTATGCCCTTGCTTATGGGATTCTATTGGCTTTGTCCTCCTTCAAAAGTCTCAAAAAAAGATAATTACAAGTATGTTGTAATTGAAGAGCCTGAAATGGGACTACATCCACAAGCAATTAAATCTGTAATTCTTCAAGTTCTTGATTTATTAAGTAGAGATTACAAAGTGATTATCTCAACGCATTCACCAGTTTTACTTGAATTTGCTTGGGCATTTAATTTACTCAAAAAATCCAAAGCTAAAGATGAGGCACTTTTTGATTTATTTGACTTAAATAAGTCGGCTCCAACAATAAGACTCTTTAACGACTTACTATCCACCAAATCAATAAATACATTTTACTTTTCAAGAGAAAAAGGGAAGGTTTTAGTAAAAGACATTACAAGCTTAGACGCAGGTAGCGAAGATGAGGCAGTTTCAGAATGGGGTGGGCTTTCACAATTTTCAGGAAAAGTAACTGACGTAGTATCAAATTTATATGATGAAAAAAGTTAAGGGCAAACTACCGACAAAACAAAATAATAGATTCAAGAGTGCAGTAGAGTCGACCCCTGATGTAGCAAATGGTTATAGATCGGGTCTTTCAGCAATGGGCCCGCACACTTCAAAGATTTCAGTTGCTTCAACACCATTAATTGAAGGTAGTGTCGATATCGACACTTGCACAACTGCTAAATATCCAAATTCAAATCGCTGGGATTATGTTTTTGCTTATGACGGGAGGGCTTATTTTGTTGAAGTTCATTCGGCCAATACGAGTGAAGTTAGAACTGTCTTAAACAAACTGCAATGGTTAAAGGATTGGCTTAACAATAACGCAACTGAAATAAACAAATTAAAGGCTAAGAATCCTTTTTATTGGATTCAATCAAAAGGATTCGCAATACCCAAAACATCTCTGCAATATAGAGCAGCATCAAATGCTGGAATAAAACCAATTGCAAAACTAAATCTAGAATAAAGTGCGAAGAATAATCAAGTAACGCAGCGGGCCTTTACCCCCTCGCCCAATTCCAATACATGAAAACCATCTCCCTAACAAAACTTTGGGAACTTAAAACTTGCCCCACCCCATCTCCCCAATCCCCCTTTTTCGTCATGCCATTTTTGCCAATGCTCAAACTATAATTGTAATTTAGACGCCGAATTAATCAAGCCTGTTTGAATGAAAAGAGATACAGATATTTCCCAGGAAGTTGCACTCATTTGGAATACCGCTAATGATGTTTTACGAGACATCTTTCAGCGCACAGAATACCCCGACATTATTTATCCCATGGTGCTAATCCGCCGGATTGAAGGTGTGATGATTGCCAAAACTGAGCAACTCAAAAAGGAATTGGAAAGCCAATTGGCTAAGGTGGACAAGAATACCCGAGAACAAATCCTGAACGGAAAAGTCTTGCAGGAAATCAAATTCAATAACACCAGCGGCAAAACACTTGCCATTCTTGCAGACGAAGGCGAAAGCAGCATCAAGAATAATTTTATAGCTTACCTCAATGGCTATACCGACAATATCAAAATCATTATTGACCGCTCGGGCATTCGCTCTCATATCAATAAACTCGCAGAAGAAAAAATCCTGTACACGCTCATCAAAGACTTTTCTGAGATTGACCTAAGCCCCGAAAAGGTGAGCAATATCAAAATGGGTTATGTGTTTGAGGAATTGATTCGCAAATTTTCAGAAGCCAACAATGCCGAAGCAGGTGAACACTATACTCCACGTGAGGTAATTGACCTGATGACGCTTATGCTGGACATGGACGAGAAAGCCATCAAAGACGGACAACTCGTTACCATCTACGACCCTGCCTGTGGTAGCGGTGGTATGCTTTCGGCAGCCAAAGAGTTTATTGAAGAAAAGATAAATCCCAATGCCAAAGTGGTACTGTACGGTCAGGAGGTAAACGACAAAACCTGGGCAGTTGCCCAAGCCGATTTGTTGCTGAAAGGTGAAACGGCTTACATCACCAAAGGCGACACGCTGTATGAAGATGGTGCTGCTGGTGAGCAGTTCGACTTTATGCTTTCCAATCCGCCTTATGGCAAGAGCTGGAAGAAAATTCAAAAGAAAGTGCTGGCCAACAGCAACGGTCGTTTTGATGTGGGACAACCCCGCAGCAGCGATGGACAGTTGCTCTTTACACTGCACATGATTAGCAAAATGAAACCAGCCGAAATGGGCGGTTCTGCCATTGCCATTGTACACAACGGTTCGCCTTTGTTTAGCGGCGATGCCGGAAGCGGTGAAAGCGAAATACGCAGATACATTTTGGAAAACGACTGGCTGGAAACCATTGTAGCCCTGCCCACCGAATTGTTTTACAACACGGGAATTGCCACCTACATCTGGTTAGTCCGAAACAATAAACCCGAAAAACGAAAAGGCAAAATTCAATTGATTGATGCTTCAAGTTTTTGGAAACCTATGAAACGCAGTTTGGGCAACAAACGCAGACGCATTCACAACGGTATGGAAGGCAGCGGAGAAAACGAACGCTATGTGGAAGCTAACGACCAGATAAAACAAATCATTGACATTCATAAAGCCTTTGCACCCGGACCGCACAGCAAGATTTTTGAACTGGAAGATTTTGCTTTCCGCAAGGTGTTTCTTGATTTGGAGGAAACCGATGAAAACGGCAACCCAATAACCGAAGAAAAAGAAGTAACGGTTGCTCAAAACAAATTGGACAACACCTTGCTGATTAAAACTGCCGATGATAAAAAACGCTTAGCCGAACTGAAAGACAAGAAAGGAAAAGAAGGCGAATTTACTTTTAACCTGAACCCCGAAAGCGAACTGGTTACCAAGCATAAAACGGCAGATACTTCCATTACCATTCGCAAAACCTTGGATGGCAGCAAACTGGGGCTGAAAGCCACCATCAATGTGCCGAAGATTGTAAAAGACACTGAATACATTCCTTGGAAAGACGACAAAGAAGCATTCCTGAAAAAGGAAGTTGAAAAGAAATGGCAAATCACCAAGGAGGAAAAAGGTTACGAAATTCCTTTTACCAAACATTTCTATGTTTACCAACCGCTGCGGGAGGCAAATCTGGTATCGGCAGAGCTATCCAAGATAGAGGCCGAAAACATCTTGTTAATGAACCAACTAGGAATTTCTTAGCCTGTAACTAGCAAATAATTTACCAGACAAAAGGTACGAACTATGAAACTTTGCGTTACATTTGCATCAGCAGGTCAAACAGGGCTAACCCAGATAACAACATCCCAAAGCCTGTCTTTTTACACGGTAGTTTTTTTACTTACGCTAATACACCTCCCATGCCTCTCTCGGTTCGCCGGGATGCACACTTGGGGGGTCTTTTCTTTTTTGGAGTATGCGTAAAAAAATTTACCTTAAAGCTCCTTTAACCTACCAAGACCAGCTGGCATTAATGGAAAGCCGCGGATTAAGTGTTACAGAAAGGACCAAAGCCATAGCTTACCTTCAAGAGATTAGCTATTACCGACTTAGTGCCTATTTTTTGCCCTACCAACAGGTGAAGGACAGCTTTAATGCAGGTACTACTTTTGAGCAAATCATCCAAACCTATTCATTTGACAGAGAACTGAGGCTCTTGATTTTCGATTGCATAGAACGCATTGAAATTGCCATCCGTACCCAAATCATTTATTCAATGGCATTGCATTACAACGATGCGCACTGGCAAGACAATAAGGCTTATTTTATCAGCCCCTATTACAATAAAATCGGAAATCTGGTAGACCCCTATTCAGACTTTCAAAATAGTATTTCCAAAGCCAAAACAGCCCGAACTCCCGAAGTATTTATTAAGCATTACAGCGACAATTATTCTAGTCCGGCAAACCCACCTTCGTGGATGTACTTTGAACTATTAACCATTGGCGAGCTTTCGCATATCTACAGGGGATTACGAAACAATGCAGATAAAAAGCGGATAGCAAATTTTTTCGACCTGCATCAAACGGTGTTTACTTCATGGCTCCATACGCTAACCTATGTAAGGAATATTTGTGCCCATCATGCACGACTTTGGAACAAAGATTTTGCCATTGAACCCGATAAACTCTTGAAACCACTTGGTCCCTGGATCCGTGCTCCTTTTCAAAACAACAAAAGGGCTTTTTATTTTGTATGTGCACTTAAATACCTGTTGCAAAGAGCAAATCCGGGCAACAAATTGAAAGAACAACTAAACGCATTATTTGCCCGCTATCCAAACGTTCCCATTCAGTACATGGGCATTCCTTCTGATGGCAAAGGAAATAGGTTGGATTGGCAAAACGAACCCTTATGGCAATACTAAATCAAGCAAATCCTCAAATCAAAAAAATCATGGTTCAGACAACTTACGAAACCTATAAGCCCAGCGGTATTGAATGGATTGGAGAAGTTCCAGAGCATTTTAAATTGAGAAGGTTTAAAAATGAATTCATCTATATAAAAGGAAAGAATCCAAAAGAGACATTCTTTTTTGACGAAGCCAATGGAAGAACTACAGATATGCCATATTTATCAATGGAGTACTTAAGGAACGAAAATGCAGAACCCGAATTTCCAGAAAAAGATGAAAGGCTTGTTTCTGTTGAAGATGGAGAAAGTTTGCTTCTGTGGGACGGCTCTAACGCTGGTGAATTTATAAAATCAAAAAAAGGCTATTTGTCTTCAACAATGGTAAGAATCGACCATAGTAAAAGGATGAATAGTAAATATGCGTTCTACATTTTCCAATCTTACGAAAGAATTTTAAGAGACTTTACCAATGGCATGGGTATTCCTCACGTAAATGGAGTTTTGTTAAATAATAGCTATTTGCCAATCACTCACAATGAAGTAGAACAACTCGCCATCGCCAACTACTTAGACGACCAAACCCAAAAGATAGACCGCCTGATAGCCAACAAAAAAGCACAGGCTGAAAAACTGAAAGAACTGCGGCAGATTGAAATCAACAATGCGGTTACCAAAGGGCTAAACCCCAACGCTGAAATGAAAGACAGCGGTATTGAATGGCTGGGGAAAATTCCGAAGCATTGGGAGGTGAAGAGAGTTAAAGATTATGGGCGTGTTTTAGGAGGCTTTGCTTTTAAGAGTAACGCATTTCTTGAAGAAGGGAATGTTATGGCTCTAAAAATTACGAACATACAAACAATGCAATTGGATTGGGATGATATTGAATTTTTACCTGATAATTATTTTGAAACCTACTCTGAATATTCCCTAAAAACTGGCGATTTGGTTTTCGCATTAACACGTCCTATTATTTCAACAGGAATAAAGGCTGCGATTGTTTCAATATTAGATTCCGATAGAATTTTAATAAATCAAAGAACAGGTGTTTTTAAGCCAAGCAAAGGGATAGAAACCAATTATTTGTACTTTATAGCTTTAAGTGACTATTTTTTTCAAGATTTCAATCTTCGAATAAAAACAACAAATCAACCAAATATTTCGACTGAAGATATAGCAAGGATAAAGTTGGCAGTACCACCGAAAGCGGAACAAATCCATATCGCCAACTATTTGCAACAACGCACCACCGCCATTGACCAACTTATCAAAAACATTGAAGCGCAAATTGAAAAACTACAAGAGCTAAGAAAAATTAAGATATATGAAGCCGTGACGGGGAAGATAAAAGTCTGAACCATGATTAAAAGGATTGAAAGATTAACCTGATTAATGCATATATAGAATGAAACACGAAGAGATTACAAAAAGGATTATTGGCTGTGCGATGCGGGTGCATAATGCTTTGGGCAATGGTTTTCAGGAAGTGATTTATCAGCGGGCTTTGCAAATTGAAATGCAATATGATGGTTTGGGGTTTCAGCGTGAAATGGAAATGCCGATCTTTTATAGAGACGAACAGATAGGAACAAGACGAGTAGATTTTTTTGTGGAGGGTTTGGTAATGGTGGAGCTTAAAGCTCTTATAAAATTAGAAGATGTTCATTTGGCACAGGCTATGAATTATCTGGAAGCGTATAAAATGGAAATAGGCCTACTGATAAATTTCGGAGCACGAAGCCTCGAGTTTAAGAGGGTTCATAACAACAAGCAAATAAAATCAAGTAATCCTTAAATCAAGCAAATCAAGGTTCAGACAATGGCAACACAGCGTAAAGATTGGGAACGAATTTTTGAAGACCATTTTTGTCATCAGTTGGATACGAAATGGGGCTACCGCATTTTTCGCGACAGTGAAATTACGGTGGACAAGGAAAACTGCATCCATTGGGACAGGCTTGAACAGTTTTGGCAAGATACCCAAGGCTCCACCCTGCAAGCCGTAAAATCGGAATTGGGTTATGATTGGAAAAAGGATTTAGGCAAAAAAATTACGGAACAACTTCAGGAAAAACCCTTGTTCCAATTGCTTCGTGACGGATTGAAGGTAAACAGTCAGCACACGCTGGATTTACTCTACTTCAAACCCGAACGCAGCGACAACAAGCATCAGGAAGAACTGGCTAAGAAAAACATTTTTAGCGTCATTCGTCAGTATCATTTTACCAGTGCCGCCAATGCAAGGCAAGAAGAAGACGATCGCCAAAGCATTGATGTGGTGGTTTGCTTGAATGGCTTTGCTATTATTACCCTTGAACTTAAACACACCCTTGCCAAGCAAAATGTATTAGATGCTGTAAAGCAATACTGCGAAAGAGATACCGAACGCCCCATTTTTTACCGTGCCTTTGTACATATAGCCAGTGATGACGAAAAGGCGAAAATCGCCACCACATTCAGCAAGCCACCTACCAAAGACGATTTCAGGGAGTTTAATACGGGCTTGCTCAATCAGAAAATAAAAGGTGATGATTATGCAGTGCAGTACCTATACAATGAAATTCTGGCTCCCGAAAGTGTGCTTAATTTTATTGAACGCTATTTGTATGGCAGCACACAAGGTTGGATTTTTCCACGCTATCACCAGCAACGTTGCGTAAAACGCATTTACGATGACATTACCGAACATTACCGCAAGAAGAAAGCACTCAACCTTCGCTATCTCATTCAGCACAGTGCAGGAAGCGGAAAGAGTAATACGATTGTATGGCTGGTGCAAAACCTGCGAAACTTGCACGTAAAAAACCAAAAGGTATTCGACCATATTATCATTTTAACTCATCGTGTAAACCTTGACGACCAAATTAGCAGGGATTTTAGGAAAGCCATTGGCCAAAATAGTGTTGTGGCATACTGTGAGAAAGCAAATGATGTGAGGTTAGCATTAGGGGAACGATTGGACAATTATCGAAATCCCGAAATACCAATCAATGCTCCTGTTATCGTTACCATTCTGCACAAGTTTTCATTCCTGAAAGACCTTGCCGACCAAACAGGGAAAAACATTTGCTTCATTATTGACGAAGCTCACACCAATCAAGAAGGCAAACTGCACGAAAAAATGGTGGATGTGTTTGATGAAGCAACGGGGCTAACCATTCAGCAGAAAATTGAAGAAGAAGATGACGAGCAAGAAGAATTGCTGGATGAAATTTCCAGAAAGGAATTTCCAAACCTTTGCTTTATTGCATTGACTGCAACGCCAAGCGATAAAACCATTCAGCACTTTGGCCAAGAAGGCCGCGCCTTTGACGTGTACAGTATGGATGAAGCCATAGCCGAAGGCTACATTATGGACGTGGCAAAAAACATCATCACATACGAAACGCTTTACGAACTCAACTACAAACTGCCCGACGACCACCAGCAGAATGAATATCCTACCTTGCAGGTTTACCGTGCATTGAAACTGAAAGCCTTTGAAGATGATGAAGTCATTAAAGAAAAGTGCAAAATCATTGTTTCCATTTTCAAAGACCGTACAGCGAATAAAATTGAAGGTAAGGCCAAATCAATGATTGTTACTTCAAGCCGTTTGAGTGCCGTGAAATACAAAATCTATCTGGACGAAGAACTGAAAAAACGGGGCTTGAAATGGAAATCGTTGGTTGCCTTTAGCGGGCAAATCAATCACAACGGAATTGTCTATTCGGAAACCGAAATGAACAAAAGTAACAATCCGCAAAACGTGAAGATTGAAGAATGCTTTGAAAAAGGTGATGACATTCGGTTTCTGATTGTGGCTAACAAGTTTCAGGTTGGCTTCAGCGAAAAAATGCTTCACACCATGTTTGTGGACAAAGCCCTGCAAGACCGCAATGCAGTTCAAACCATAAGCCGCCTGAATAGAATTTATCCCGGTAAGAAATTTGATACACTCACCGTTGATTTTACTAACTCGTATGATAAAATAATCAAAGCATTCCGCAAGTATCAAAGCAATGTAGAAAGCCACAAAGAAGCCAATCCCGATGATTTGTACAAAATCAAAGACGAGTTGCTGAAGCGTGGTATTTTCACCTTGGAAGATTTAGAAGAATGTGTAAAGCTGTTCAATAGTGAAAATCCGGCAGATGTAGTTCCGCTATCTGTTTTATTTACTAAAATAAAAGGCATCCTGCAAGCAAAAGCAGACAGCGATAAACAGCGAGAATTCAGAACCTTGCTTGCCCGTTATGTAAGTTTATTCGGGTTTATCCGTGCCTTATTCCGTTTACGCTTCAAAGACAAAATCCTGATTGACTTCAACATCTTTGCCACACTTCTTTACAAAAAACTCGACCCAACTATGAGTGCCGAAGAGTTGGAAAAGGAAATCGAGAAAGTGAAACTGAAAACCTTTGATATTGAAAAAATATCGGAAGGCGTTGAGGAACCCGAAGGAGGTGATGATGAAGAAGAAGGAGGAAACGGTGGCGGTAAAGGAGGAGGAGGAAACATCACCAATGTTCGACCTATGGCTACCGTGGAAGAAGTGGTAATTGCCATCAATCTGCGTTTCAGAGAAAGGGTTTCACCCGAAGGGGTTACAGTAGTTGAGAACTACTTACAAGCCCTACAAGTAGACAATGACCTGAAAACAACCATCAAAAACAACCTGACTCAAGACGAAAGACAGGTGTATGATTTGGTGATAAAGGGCATTATGGACAAACTCTATACCGACTACATCATCAAGCATTCACCCCAGCACTATAGTGAACTGACACAAGAAAACATTCAAGGATTTATAAACCAAAGTGCTTACAAAATGCTGAGGGAACTACTTAGAACATCAGCTTAAAGTATTCCCCTGTTCAAGTACCACTTTTACAGCAGTTAATTTGATAGGATCTTCGGGGCATAAGAGCCTGAACTAAGCTGTAGAAACCAGAATCAGTGACATTTATCAATAATTTTGGACAGTAGAGTTGGTCTTATATGAAAAAATTCACATTGGATTAATGGAAAAAAAACTTTATTTGCCTCGTGAAATTCCCAAAAGGGTTAAACGCTTAATTCAATTGCTATGAAATCGACTGAGGAAATCAAAACAAAGACATTTGAAAAAGAGTACCTTGAAATTATGAAGGGATACAATAATCAAAGTCCCTACAATAATCAAACACCTCAATGGACTAACCCAAATGATTTTATTGCAAAATTCTCTCTATATCAAGAGACTCCGAATAGTATTACTTCCACAAACACGATGGTAACTTTATAAGTTAAATCTTTATGCCAAATTGGAAAGAAGTCTTGGACGAGCTTCAGGCAGAAGTAAAAAAAGGGACACCTAATGCTCTTGACCTAATTAGGAGAAAATACCTTTCAGAAATCAATAAAAAAACAGGCAGGAATGTAATTGCCTATTATTCTGGTTGGCTCCAAAGAGGTAATGCCATTGATGTAATTGTTAACGATAAGGATAAAAATGCCTTTATGGTTAACATACACAAATTAGACCGCACTAAAGGGTTAGACCTTATTTTACATACCCCCGGGGGCGACCTTGCAGCAACTGAAAGTATCGTTGACTATTTGAACCAAATGTTTGGGAATGACGTAAGAGCAATTATCCCTCAAATTTCAATGAGTGCAGGAACTATGATTGCATTATCATGCAAAGAAATCGTTATGGGGAAACAATCCAACTTAGGCCCTATCGACCCTCAAATGGGAGGTGTTGCTTGTCAGGCCGTGCTAGATGAATTTGAAAAAGCAAAGATGGACATCAAAGCAAATCCTCAAGCAGCGCCACTTTGGCAGGTAATAATTTCCAAATATCATCCAACTTTTCTTGGAGCTTGTCTAAGTTCAATAGAATGGTCGGAGAAACTTGCCTCTGATTGGTTAACAAGAAATATGTGTAATGGGGATGAAAATAAAACTAAAAAGATACTAAGAGAATTTAGTGACCATAAAACAAACAAGTCACACGCAAGACACATCTCAAAAAATAAGTGTAAAGAAATTGGGGTATCAATCCTTGACATGGAGGATGACAATGAATTGCAAGATCTCATCTTGACCGTACACCATTCGTTCATGCACACCTTCAGCCACAGTACAGCAACAAAGATAGTTGAGAATCATTTGGGAGTAGCATATGTTGAGTCGTTACCAATGCAGGTTCCAGCTCAATAGACTGCCAACCTCTCAAGAGAAAAGTACTTACCGAATAGTCGACCAATCAGGGTATTTGTAAGCCCACGTTGAAGTTCATCCTTTACAATAGTTGAATTGATAGGATTCTCGAGGCATGAGTATATCAAGTGATGATTATCAAAAGCATTTGGTGCTTCAAGTGCAAAGTGGCCTAAGTAAATCTGCCTATTGCAAACAAGCCGGCATCCCTTATCAAAGTTTTTTGTACCATTGGAAGAAACAGAGCGGCTCAAGTTTTTCCAATACCTTTACACTTCTTAAGCCAGGTAAGTCTAAGTCAAAAGAACTAGAACTTCATCTTCCCAATGCTTGCTTTTTTTGAATATTCCGGTTCTAACTGTACCACCATTTTGGATTGAACTGTACCACTGATTTCGGATTGAACTGTACCACCATTTCGGTCCAAACTGTACCACTGATTCCGGATGAATGCCCGATGTGCCTGGTGCAAAAGTTGATGAGGTTTGAAATAAATATAACACCAATCAAACTTGCTTTTCTCCCGGTTTAGCCTACCGGTTTGGGAAGAGTGAAGAGTTTTCTTTCACCATAATCCGATACTTCGGATCTCTGAACTTAGGTGATTGTATCTCAAAATCTCAAACCAGTAAAAACCGCGAGATTTATCTAAAATCTCGCGGTTTTTATTTATCTTTAATTCTACATGATGGCAAATCCTGTAAACTTCTTGCACTTCTTTTTACACGATTACAGATTTTACGTTTTGCACTAATTTCCCTAGTGAAAATTGTCCGTGATTCTTTTTCTATCTTCAGATTCTTTGTCGTTCTTATGATACACTTCAATGAAGGTTATCTTTTGTGCTTCCGGAAAGTAAGCATAAATTAATTTCAATCCTGAATTTACACCTTTCCCTTTTAATGCCTTGCAAGCAATTTTCTTTACCTTGATAATGCAGGTTTCTACACCCAAATTATCAATACGAAAACTAAAGGGTGGTCGCTCATCGGGTGAAATTTCCAATACACGTTTAACAACCTCTAAATCGTCATTTAGTGTTCTGTACTTTTTTAAAAGGTTCTTTAAATCCTTTTTAAACTCAACTAACTCTTCAAAGGTCATTGCGCTTCCAGGCCATCCCCATAATTTCTAACAGAAAAAGGGGGCTCTCTATAAAATGCCAATTCATAATTTATCACTTCACCATCCTTTGATGCCAGCCAAGGCATATCCTTGTGAGAATAGGCACTAATTGAAGCAGCGGACCAATCACTCATTTGTTCTATTACCCTATCAATAACCTCTTTTTCACTCGCCTTTAATTCGGTTAAATCAGCTTTCTCCAATGGCAAATAGCGCGTTTGAGGATAACCGTGATAGTTGGTCTTTACCCTTTGCAGCTGTCCTTTCTCAATCAGTTGACCCAGGATAGCATCTAACTTTTGCGGAACTGGTCCATAAGGTAATTTACGATACTTAGCACCGGTTAAATGCTCTTCATACAACTCATAATAATTAAAATCGGAGAAATAGAGCAATTTGTAAAGAACGCTTTCTCCAACATTGGGCTTTCCCGCGCAGCGCTCAAGAATATACAACAAGACATTCTTGAATTTCTTAACCTGTAAGGTTGGCACAGAAATACGTTCTTCCAATTTCTTAGCCTTATTTTCTCCTTTGACAACAAGATCCTGACTTATGGAAAAATCCTTGGACATAAAATCGTCCAACGAAAACTCCAAAACCAAAGCCAGTCTTTGCAACTCAAGTATATCAACACTTCGATTCCCCAACTCAACCTGAGCCAAAGACGGCCGGGAAATGTTGACACGTTTAGCCAAAATTTCCTGAGACAAGCCTTTCCTTTTGCGAAGTTCGGCTATCCTCTGCCCTATTTGTCCTTGCGACAATATCTTATTCATTACAAGTTGTGTTTCGCTACTTAGCTCAACAAAGTTGAGCCTTGTTTCAATACAAAACAAATTTTTGTTTCATTTTAGAACAAGCACTGAATTGAAAATTTTAAAGCCAACCTATTTTTCATTCACATTTCCAAAGCATCGCAAACAAGAAATTCGCCTCTTTCTGTTCGTAATACAGTGATCTAATTCTTTGCCAAAACAGAAACGATACTAGGCCAGCATTCTAGCAGCTCAGCGCCAAAACAAAAAGGTAGTGAAATCTGATGGACAAAAAAGCAATAGATTACCAGAGCTTAACTTGCGAGCTACACCTACGTTCTTAAGCAAGAAAGACCTTGCATATTGCTTCAAGAACAAATAGCTCCCTGTTCCGGGTAAATTGACCCCTGCAAAAGGAAGTCAAATAAAATTCACCCTTACAAATCAAACCCCAGGGAACCAAAGAACCCGGGAAATCTCCAAAATATCGTGTTTAACTCCTTCCAGAAAACACGCAATATCCTAATGCCGATTGCTTTGTAATTTACTTCATGCAACTTTCTTGAATCAAATTTAACACCTATCAAACTTGCTTTTGTTCTGGTTTGATATCATATTGATGAGGCAGCTCGTGGATTGGGTTTTTCAGGTTTTCCCTTCATTTGAATCCGTTAGTTATTTCTATTTCTACCTGAAATGAGATATTAGCTTTGTGAAAAGGGTTCTGTTATTTATGAAATTATAATGAACAACAAACATTTCAACATGCTGGGATCGAATGGAAGACTTAGCCAACAACTTCTTTTGATTGCTGTTTTACTTACAACCTCTTGTGACAAGGAGCATACGAAGGAATACCGGATTAAAAACACGTTAAATGACTCTATCTTGTTTAGTTATACTCTGGATAAAAATGAGAAATTGATCCATGTCCCAAACAATTCGGAAATTCAAATACATGTGAGTTCCTATTTTTTCGGAACCGTTGGTGTAAGTGACGATAGAAATACCGATGACTTGTCTGACTTCTCTATTAAGTTCGACACTGTTGAAAAAGCGATCTCTGAGGACAAGTGGAACTATGAAGAAGTGTCTAAATACCATGCGAAATACACCTTACTTATTGACTCGACAACAATTCAATAAAACCATTCATTACGTTTTTTCAACAAACCAATGGCTCACTAAAAAAACCTTAATAAGCCAATTTTCTCCAGGGTTATTTTATCAAGTACTTTTTTGTCCAATTGAAGCCTCCTGACCAAGGATGAAGGAAACACAAGGTTGCTTCCGATTCAGATTTTGTGAGGCTATATGGCTTTGGATGGAACTATCCGAAGGCCCTAACCCTGGGTCATTCGACAAATTGGTCAGAAATTGAAACACGTTTGATGGAGGTGGGAAAAAGATAATGCTCCAGAAAAAATGGATTTTCAATGCGTGAACAAACCCGGCTTAGGGGTGGAAGCGCTAACCCGGAGGCCACTTATCAGAGGGAACCGAGTAGGATTGTTTACGGACATGACAATGGTAAGGCCGAGGATTAGAAGCGGACGACCCGGCCGACTGCGCGCAGAGCTGGTTGGAAACCAGCCTGCATGGCGCTGGCGGCAAGCCCCAAAAAAGAATGTAGATTAAAGAGAATCTTCGATTGGTTGCATTGACTGCGATCACGAGCATCTTTAAGTAATCCCCAATTTGCTGCTTAATCTCGCCATTTCAAGCAGGCTTTTGTTCCATTTCAAAAGAATTATTCATCTGAAAGTAGCCGAGGACAGAACTCGTAAATCTCAATTCGGCAGCAAGTGAGGACGATAAAAGAATTTCGATAATCGGGAAATTAACCTGTGCACTTCAGCTCATTATTCATTAATTTGAAGCATGAACTTCCACGAAATTCCTTTCGGAAAACACCTTCAAATTCAAGATGCGCAAGCCCCTTTCCTGGTTGAGTTGGCAGATAATTCCATTTATGAAAATCATTTAGGTACCGTGGCAGCAGCAGCTCTTTTTAGCCTTGCTGAATTTGCTGCCGGAAAACTTCTCATGCAATCCTTTCCGGAATGGGTTGACAAGGTTATTCCTGTTCTTCGCAAAGCGGATGTCCGTTTTAAAAAACCCGGGAAAGGTAAAGTGCGTGCGAAAGCCGAGCTACTAAATCAGGATGCAACGGAAATTTTAAACCAGCTTAAGAATCAAGGAAGAGTTTTGGTTGATGTTCAAGTGGCTGTGCTTGATGAACAGAATATTATTTTAATGACAGGGACTTATGAATGGTTTCTGGCTTTAAAAGCCTAGGCTTTCCGTTTTTTGAGGAAATCAAACAACACATAAATCACAAGAATCAGTACCGAGGTTGAAAGAATAATGGTCATACTGGTGCGCTTCTTCACCTCCTTCTTCAAGGCCTCGCGTTCTTTCATCATGAGTTCCATTTTCTCCTCAAACAAGTTGCCACCTTTCACGGAAAACAGGCTAGTATCGGCATTCGCCAATCGGGTTAAATCCTTGTATTCGTCGTGTCCATCATCCGGATCTCCGGTATTCGATATCACAAAAAAATCGTTTCTTAACTCACGGGTACGCGAACATTGACTAACCTGCACTTGCATGGTTTGATAATTCAATTCGGCATAAACCAAATAGACTTTACCTGAATCAAAACTAAAACCACAAGCTTGGTTTCGAGAACTTAATAAACTAAGTGTACCGGCTCCTTCTTTTACCAGGCGTGATGGACCTTTAAATACCTTCTTGAGCTGAAATTGTTCAAATGCAATCGCTTCACCATCTAGTCCAACCGCATTTGATAATGGAGTTGTACCTAAATGCTTGGCATAAAAAATCAATTCAGATTTTTTAAACCCTTGTTCAATAGTAAATAATTTGCACTTGCAAGCAAAAACCTGAACAGTCACCAACAAGAATAGACTAACAAAAAAATAATAGCGAACTAGCATGGGTTCAAATCTACACCTATGCCCATACACTTGCATCAACAAAAATTCAGGGTTACCTTGAACAAAAATTTAATCAAATGAATCCAGGACTAAAATCCGCCCTTGCCGTAATTGCAGGAGCAGTTGTAGGTAGTGTTATAAATGGCGCACTCATTTCTATTAGCCCATCAGTAATCCCACCACCGGAAGGTGTTAACCTAACAACCGAGGAAGGATTAAAAGCGGGAATGGCACTGATGGAACCAAAGCATTTTCTAATGCCCTGGCTCGCTCATGCCTTAGGAACTTTTGCTGGAGCCATTCTTGCCCTACTCATCTCAAAAAAGGCAATTTCAGCATGGATAGTTGCAGGTATATTCTTTATTGGGGGAGCAATGATGGTTCGCATGGTGCCATCACCACTTTGGTTTACCCTATGCGATCTTGTCCTGGCCTATTTTCCCATGAGTTGGCTAGCAATTCGCTTGGTACAAAAAAACAAGTAATGGAATTCAAACCTCCAATCGCATCAAGAAGCACGGATGAACTAATATCCATCGCATGGCTATATCCGGAAGATTACCAGGAATTAGCAATTGAGGAAGCGAACAGGGAACTCACCAAGCGAAACATTCATAAATTGGAGTACCAAAAGTTGATTCATCAAACCCAAAAAATCAAAGAAAAAACTGCAAGAAGGGAGGATGAATTCAACCGCTACAAAAGCACCCAGAACCTCACTCTTCCCGAAATAATTTACCATACAGCACTTTGGCCAGTGCCCTTGGTGGCAAGTATTTTTCAATTTCAAACCATTTATGAGTTATTCGGCCAAGGCTACACACGCAAAGCCTATCAAGCTTTGGTGCTGAGGGTGTTGGGGCTCCTCATTTTAATTGGAATTGTTACCCATTAGAACGAAGTCTTTTTTTATAAAAAAAAGGCCGGCTGCATTATTCAACCGGCCTTTTAAAGCATAAGTTAATTTCCTGAATGGTCTATCTTACAATTACCAATGGAAGCACCTGACTTTGATGGATTCCTGATTCCAAATGAACATGGTATTGTCCGTTTGGAAGTCCACTTAAATCAAGTTCTGTTTCTTGACCTGTTTTACGAATCGGATTTTCCAACTGCCACAAGCGTCCCAAGGCATCATAAACCTTAATTTCCACTTTCGTTTCAGGCCACTCCCTCATGTCAAGCGTTGCCTTACCACTGCTCGGATTTGGATAGATGCCGGTAGCAATACTTGATTTTCCAAGTTTTGCCTGTCCGGTACTGAAACCTGATTCTCCTGTAAAATCATCGCCTGCCGCACCCTTACTGGTTTTATTTCCCCAAGTAATTCCTTCGCAAGGATTATCCAAAACCGTCACCTGAGTACTTACAGTTGTGGTACATCCCAAATTGCTAACCGCTCGCAGGGTTACTGTGTAAGTTCCTGCCCTGGTGTAACTTTTACCATAAATGAAGGTCTGCGTGCTACTTGCTCCATCTCCAAAATCCCAATAGTAATAAGGTACCCATCCCCAACCATTGAGTTGAGTGGTATTGAAGAAGTCGTAGCGATTACCAATTATGCACTGCGTATTTGGACGATAAATCAATTTGAAGGCGGCCTCCGGAACACCAGCACCAACGGCAGTAACCGTTACCGGCTGGGTCGACATCAATGAACAATCTCCTGTTTTCAAGGTAAGTGTTGGATAATAAACCCCGGTGCTCTGGTAGGCATGGAACATTTGGTTGCTTGATGTTTCAACCTTGTTTCCATCACCAAAATCCCACATGTACAAGGCATTCTCTTGAATTGGTGCCGTAAATTGAACACCTGTTTGGCAAGAGCCATTCTCCAACATTTGGCTTTGGAACTCCAAGTTTGCAACTGAGGTTGCAGCCTCAACCGGATACTGATTTAAGTTCACAACTGTTGAACAGGCACCCGAACTTACCGTTAAGGCTACCGATTCAAAACCGGCTTGGCTGTAGCTTCGATTAACAGCCTGACCTACGGTATGACCACTTCCTGAAGCTAAAGAAAACGCCCAATCAAATGTTAATCCCACGCCCTGTGCATCTGCCATAAACAAATAGGCATTATTGCATGCAAGTCGTTTTACTGAAATACTTGCCTGTGGCAATTCTGTTGAAATAACAAGGGTTTGAACCGGTGAAACATTGTTGCCATTTAAGGTCAATTGTACGCGATAGGCTCCGGGATTAGAATATGTATGAACTGGATTCGCCTCAGTTGAACTCATTCCATCGCCAAAGTCCCAATAATAGCTCTGTGCCTGATTGTTTGCGGTATTATTAAACTGAACCTGCTTGCTTCCACATTCAGAAACATTGTAGGTAAAGGCCGATGACAGAGAAGCTATCACTCGAATTGCCCGAGAGTAGCTTGCAACACAGCCTCTGGAAGAAGTGGCTGTTAAGGTTACGGTATAAACTCCGGGTGCTCCGTATGTTTTATTGTAAACAAAGGTATTGGAGCTTGAAGTTCCGTCACCAAAATCCCAGCTAAAAGCATTCGCCCATCCAAATCCGGTATGTGTGGTTGTATTGAAGAACGAGAAGCTATTGGAGAAAAATTCCTGAACCGAATCATTATTTACCACCGTAAACCCTGTTACAAGTCCACAGGCATTGCCTGGATTTGCGGCTGTATCTGCAATTACTGTAAGAACCTGGGTGGCAGTATCCGTGCAACCTGTATTGGATTGAACAATAAGTTTTACGTTATAGGTTCCGGTGTGCTGGTACGATTTTGGAGCAAGGTAAGATTGGCTCGAAGTGTTTCCATCGCCAAAATCCCAATAATGAGATTGAATATACGAAGGATGATTATTTACAGATGCAGAACCCAGGCTAAATGAATTACCAGCTAAGGTTTGGGTTGAAGCTGAAGCAAGGGTAATAACAGCTTTGGGCGCATTCTTAACATCACGTGTAATGCTTGTCAAAGTACTACATCCTTTATCAGAAATGGCTGTTACTTCTACATTATACCGTGAATTTGGATACCCTGGACTAAACCAATTTAAGTTGGTATTCACCGGATATTCATGTTTTACGAAGGCTCCATTACTCAGTGTATCCAAGGCGCTACCATCTCCATAATTAAACACAAAGCGATTGGCAACGTTATTGGAGTCAACTGCACTAAAGAGCACTTTACCAGAACAAAGCAATTGCCCGTTGTTTCCGTCTGACGTAGCTGAACCTGTTGTTGCCTGAGCACCTAAAGCTGGTGTAGTTACAACAAGTTTAGGTAAAGGATTTGCTTTTACTGAAACAGCTAAGCGAGAAGTAGCAGGATACAAGGCATCTTGTACATAGAAAACGGTATCCCGTGAAATGTTTGCTGCCGTAAAACTAGCTCCTGTATGAATGCTTTGTCCTCCCGAAGCTTGCGTAAACCAAGTGAAAGGCCCGTTTCCGCTAACCGCCAAACTCACCGACTGACCCGCACAAACTTGAGGCATAGCTTGAGAAACCAATTGTGGACCTCCCTGGATGCCTGATTTATACATGGCTAGGGCTAATGGCACACCTACCGATTGATTAGGCCCAATAGGAGTTGGATAAAAAATTGGGATTCTAAAATCCCTGTTTCTTGGATCAAAACCATCATAAGGAAGGCGATTACTTTGTGCATCTGTAAAGAAATTGTTTGGACCTCGACTGTAGCTAAGCACCTTCCCTTTGCTATTGGATCTTAAAACAGAAGATTGGCCCCCACCGCTATGATTATGGGTAAAGAATGCAGAATTTAATTCTCCATTCCAATTATAAAGTGCAATATAATTGTACGCATTATCTCCATAAGGAAGAAGAGGTGTTGGATAAAAACTATTGGGTCCTGGATCGAAATCAACGCCTGCCTGTGATTGCCCGGAATAAGTAAAACCGGTAATCCAAATGGTAGAGTCTGACGAAATGGTCAAGGCATCTAACATGTTTGCCATACCGGCATTTTCATCTTTGCGTAGCAATCCTTTAGCCCAAATGGGTGAAAGATTGTTATCATAACAAAGTAAGGCAATTTGTAAGCCTTGGTTATTTCTTGCAAAAGGAACCAGTATTGGATTTTGTGCTGTACCATAATTTAAATCCTCCGAATTATTCAGTACAGTTAGTCCAAGTATTACCCTATTATTCTTTACCTCAATCGCGCTTTTATGGGCTAAATAATTTCCAGGAAGGGTTATTTCTTTGACCAGACTTCCATCAGCAAGTAATTTGCTAATCACAAAAGCATTTCCGTTGGTACTTCTGCCAAATACAAAAAGTTCATTATTGCTTGAATTGCTTTGAATTACAGCCGGAGAACTATTTACATTAATCCAATCAGAAAAGCTTCCGTCAGAGTTTAATTTCAAAATCCCTGATTGACTAGTTCCCCAAGACTGTTCAATGCCCGATGCATTGGTAAGGAACATGGTTGACGGTGGGGTTGAAAACGCTAAATAAATATCCCCTTGTCCATCAATGCTAATAGCTTGATCTCCACTAATAGTTTGACTATTGAAACCTTTGGCCCATTCTATCGCAAGTTGGCTTGAATACTTGACAATAAATTGGCTCGCCCAAGGTAATATATCATTATTTAACTCATAAAAACCAGAGCCGAAATCAAAATTGTGAACGCCCCCCACTCTATCAGACTGGAATACAGCAATTAATCCATTATCACTGGTTTTTTGAATTGACTTTAATGATAGATTCGCGTCTGAAGGAATAATGAGATAATTCTTCAAATTGCCTGATGAATCAAACTTAGCTATCATAGGTCCACCTATTGTTTCATCAAGGCTTTGTATGGATGAACTAAAGTTGATTTGTGTAGTTGGGATAATTCTATTTCCAGCAGCCAAATAAAAATCCCCATTGTCTAACATGACTATTGGGTTGCCAGCAAAAGAACTTATTAATGGAGGCTGAGCCGAAGCCCATTCCATAATTGGCCCTTTGCTAAGTGGATTTGAAGGATCCCAGCGACTGCTTTGAGTAACCGGAATGGTAAGGGTATTGCTGACTCCGCCTGCACCTTGGGCAGTAACTGTTACCGTTCCGCCTCCACCAATTGGCATTACCACCGCAAACGTATCCGTTTCACCACCTCCTGAAACCAGAACAAATCCGGGTGGAATCAGCCAAATATAACGCACTACATTAGGAACTGGATTAATGCTAATGGTAGCAGATCCACCTGAACTACTGCTTACACCCGAACCTCCACCGGAAAGAACAGGTTTAGGAACAGGAGCATAGGGTATTACATTCAGCAATTCAGCTGCACTGTTTCCACATGCATTTTGGGCCACAACTTGCAACATGCCGCCATTTTGAGTGGTATTTACCACAATTGAATCGGTTCCCTGGCCAAAGCGGAAACTCCAACCCGCCGGCAAAGTCCACTGGTAAGAACTTGCACCTGCAACCGGAACAACCTTAAACATTGCCACCGAATCCGCAATTACATAATCCGAACGCGTAATGATGGAATCGGGTTGAGTTGGGAGGCTGCAATTGCTTGCTGCGCAAATTTGGGTGGGAGTGTTTCTATTCGTGGTTGTACCGTCCCCAAGTTGGCCATGACCATTCAGGCCCCAAGACCATAGTGATCCATCCGATTTAACTGCCACGGTAGTAGCCCAACCTGTGGTCATTGAAACCCAATTACTGCTAGTTCCAACTTGAACAGGGATATTACGGTTGGTATTGGTTCCATCACCTAATTGGCCCTCATAATTATTTCCCCAAGCCCACATTGTTCCATCAGACTTCAACAAAACAAAGTGGTTGTATTTAGTTTCAACCTTAGCCCAAGTGTTCTCGTTTCCAATTTGAATGGGGAAGTTGGTATTTGAATTAGGGATATCTCCCAAAAGGCCTTCGCCATTGTGCCCCCAAGCCCAGAGGCTGCCGTCAGATTTTATTGCCACAGTATGTAAAGCCCCTGTCGCAATCGAAATCCAAGTACTTCCAATTCCTATCTGAATTGGAGTGTTCTGATTGGCATTTGTTCCATCACCTAATTGGCCATAGTAATTATTTCCCCAAGCCCATAGGGTTCCGTCAGACTTTAAGGCTATTGCATGTTGCTCGCCGGCAGAAACCGAAACCCAATTAGTTTCCGTTCCTATTTGAACAGGAATATTACTATTTAAGTTTGTCCCATTGCCTAATTGACCACTTTCATTATTACCCCAAGCCCATAATGTTCCGTTTGATTTCAACGCGACCGTGTTTTCACCCGCAGCGCTTAAAGAAACCCAATTATTTTCAGTTCCTATTTGTTGTGGAGTACTTTTGTATACGTCTGTTCCATCACCCAATTGTCCTTTTCCATTTTAGCCCCAGGCCCATAGGGTTCCGTTTGATTTCAGGGCAACGGAATGGAAAGCCCCAGTAGCAACAAAAAACCAATCACTACCATTTCCAATTTGAACAGGAGTATTTCGGGTAATACTTGTTCCGTCACCTAATTGGTTATAATCGTTTCGGCCAAAAGCCCACAAAGTATTATCTGATTTTAGGGCTAAGGTATGAGAATGACCAGAAGCTACCTTCACAAAAGGGCCACAACTTGGAACTGCCACCGTAAAATTACCCGAAGCATTTGCCGAACCTACCGAACTTGTTACACTTACTGGCCCAGTGGTAGCACCTTGGCCAACGGTGGCAACAAGTTGCGTGTTGGTTTTAGAAACCACTGTTGCTGCAACACCACCAATACTTACAGCAGTTACCGTGCTTAAATTGGCTCCAGCAAGGGTAACTTGTGTGCCTACAGCACCTGAAGTAGGTGAGAAAGAGGTAAGGCTAGGTGAAGGTAAAATTTTATCACAGACTAATATTGGAATATTTTTATGCGAATTAGTTCCATCGCCAATTTGTCCATTCCAATTATCTCCCCAGCCAAATAACTCTCGGTTTATCTTAATTCCAAAACTTGTAAAAAACGCGGCATTCACCTCTAACCAATCAAAATTATTTCCAATTTGAATGGGTAAACTGCTGGACGTCCAAGTACCATTTCCGAGTTGCCCATGAGAATTATTTCCCCAAGCCCAAAGGCTGCCATTTTGAGCAACTGCGATTGACTGCCCAACTCCCGTTGCAATAGATTTCCAAGTGTTTGAAACTCCAATTTGAATTGGAACTATCATATTGCCAATACTACCAGTACCAAGTTGTCCCCATTGATTATTTCCCCACACCCAAAGAGTTCCATCTGTTTTAATGGCTAAAGTATGGGTAGAATAGGAGGAAATTGTCTTCCAGTTATTTTGAATCCCGATTTGAGTTGGCGTTAATTTATCAATAGTTGTTCCATCACCTAAATAACCACTTTCATTTTCACCCCAACCGTATAGTGTTCCATTTTTCTTAATCCCAAACGTTCTAGAGTTTGCAGCCGAGATAAATTCCCAATCTGTAAAATTTCCGATTTGAATTGGACTATTTCTACTAATCTTGGTTCCATCGCCAAGTTCACCGGATAAATTCCTACCCCAAGCCCAAAGTGTCCCATTTGTTTTTATAGCAAATGAATTATTAATGCCTGTTGTGATAAATGGATTGCCCCCCTATTAATCGGACAATCTTATTTGGTTATAAATATAATTAATTTTTTCAATTTAGATTTGCTCTTGCAAGATGTGACCGATGGTGATTAATATACCGATGGTTCAAAGTCAAAGGCGGGTCTGTTTATTTCAGGCTCGCTTTTTTCAGTTAAATCGGTGTGCTTCGCACGTTTATTTTTGCAAGATGTTTCCCTCTGGTTCATAATGCCCGATAGATTTTGGTAGCTGGTTTTGAGTCTAAATTTGACCCTCTTTCTGGGTAATTCAATTCTTTCTATTAGCCCCAACTCCCAAGCATTCCAGAACATTTGCGGAGGCAAACCTGCTACAGAGGAATGCACCCTTACCTTGTTATACCCCTCATAAAATTTAGCTAACCTGGTTTCAAGTTCATTTAGAGACCAGAATGATGGCTCCAATGCATTGCTAAGAATTTTATGAAAGCTCTCTATATGTCCGTTTTCCTGAGGGGTGTAAGGATGTGTAAACACTTGATTCAGGTAGTTTTCTTCAAAGAATTTTTGTATCACAATTGATTTAAATTGTGGACCATTATCATTGCGCACCTCAATGCTTATTTTCTTGTTTAGCATATCATGCTCCTGCAAGTGATTCATTATAACATGTTCCCATACAGCTTTTACTTGAAGGCTCCGCATAGTAAAACCTACCTGCCAAGAAAGGACTACCCTTGTAAATGTATCTATTACTGTAAGAATGTAAGCACTTCTTCTGGCAGATTCTATCCAAACATGCTTTATATCCATTTCAAGTAATTCTAGAGGACCCTTCGGCATGACAATCCTAAACTTTGCATAGGTACGTCCTAGTTGCTTTACTCTTGGTGCCAGCATATTGTTTTCTCGCATCAATCTTTGCACTTTCTTTTTATTTATGTAATAACCTAATAACATCAGCATGGTACACATACGCTTGTAGCCACATCGTGTGTCTGGATCTGCGTTTATTCCTTGCATTACTGTTACTACTGATTCATTGCTAACTTCCACGTAAGCTTCATTTGATTGTAATTTGGTTGCTGTAGATTTCTTCCGACCTGACAGCTTTCCAGTGCTCTTGTGATAGTATTGATGTTTGGTTAAGTTAACCACTGCCAACGCATGATTTCTGGTCATTCCTAGCCCTATGAACCTTATTACTAACTCCTTCTTTTCACTTGTGCATACTTTTTTTTTATCAACTCATCTTTCAGTTTACTTTCTAACTCTTTGCTAATTAAAAGTTCCTTTAATTGTTGATTCTCTTTCTGCAATCGCTTGATTTCTTTCAATTGGTCTGGAGTCATGCCATGACGAAAACCATCTTCGCCCATATGCTCAAATTTCTGCTTCCACATGTAATAAGTGGCTGGATAAATCCCATATTTATCACATGTAACTGTAACTCCATTTTGTGATGCCTCTTTCAAAATTTGAAGCTTCTCTTCTTTACTTTTCCTTGGTTTTTCGCTTTTCATGATTAGTCAAATTTATTAATAATCATGTCTGATTGTTTAAGGGGGCGTTACAATAAATGCCCAATTCGTTTCGCTTCCCACCTGAACTGGTGTTGAAAAGTTCCCTAAATTTCCTACTCCAAGTTGCCCTTCATCATTTACGCCCCAACTCCATAGCGTACCATCGCTTTTAATGGCTAAAGTGTAATATTGTCCAGCTGCAATTTGCACCCAATTATTATCTGCGCCAATTTGTATTGGAACATTTTGGCTTATCGTGGTCCCGTTTCCAAGTGAGCCAAAACTATTATGTCCCCAAGCCCATAAGGTGCCATCATTCTTGATTGCCACTGTGTGGCTCACACCTGCTGAAAGCTTAATGAACGGACCACAGCCAACAAAAACCGTAAAATTACCCGTAGCATTTGCCGAACCTACCGGACTTGTTACACTAACTGGCCCGGTGGTGGCACCCTGCCCAACTGTGGCAACAAGTTGCGTGTTTGTTTTAGAAACAACTGTTGCTGCAACCCCACCAATACTTAAAGCAGTTACCGTGCTTAAATTGGCTCCAGAAAGGGTAACTTGTGTCCCTACAGCACCAGAAGCAGGAGAAAAGGAAGTTATTGTTGGTGCAGAATAAGTAGCGCTACAAATTTGAGTGGGTGTGTTTTTATTAATGGTTGTTCCATCGCCTAATTGGCCATTTTCATTAAATCCCCATGCCCAAAAAGTACCATCCGATTTTATTGAAATTGAATTTTCTCTTCCAGACAAAATTTGAGCCCAAATTGCTTCATTTCCAATTTGAATTGGGGTGTACCTATTGGTGTTTGTTCCATCTCCCAGTTGCCCATAATAATTATTTCCCCACCCCCACAACGTTCCATTAGACCTTAAGGCAAGTGTATATGAAACTCCTGCTGTTACAGCTGTCCAACTTGCTTCATTCCCAATTTGAACTGGTACGCTGCGATTTGTCGTTGTACCATCACCAAGATTACCGCCCCCGTTTGCACCCCAACCCCATAAGGTCCCATCCGTTTTAATTGCAAATGAATGGAAAGAGCCAGTAGCAATAGAAATCCAATTATCGCCATTTCCTATTTGGTGAGGAGTATTGTGGTTAATAATTTCCCCATCTCCTAATTGCCCTTCACCACCACTTCCCCAAGACCAAAGAGTGCTGTCAGATTTTAATGCAACTGTATGGTAAACTCCAGCTGAAGCAGCCCTCCAATTAGTCCCAATTCCAATTTGAGTAGGATTATTTCGATTTAAAGTAGTTCCATCACCTAATTCACCAAACTCATTTCTACCCCAAGCCCATAAAGTTCCATCTGATTTGATTGCAATTGAATGTGCATGAGGAATCCCGGAATAAAGAGAATGCCAATTGTTGGCATTACCTATTTGAACAGGTGAATTGCGGTTTATATTTGTTCCATCACCTAATTGCCCAAAGTCATTTCTACCCCAAGCCCAAAGAGTTCCATCTGACCTTAATGCCAATGTATGGTAAGCACCAGCTGCAATGGAAACCCAATTGCTACCGTTTCCTATTCTAACTGGAGTATTTCTGTTTTCATTTGTTCCGTCGCCCAATTGGCCATAACCACCCGCTCCCCATGCCCACAAAGTTCCATCATGTCTAATTGCAACAGTGTGTCCATATCCTGAGGCCACCTTCACAAAGGGCCCACAGTTTTGGGCATTTGCGGGTAGTAGGAATAAAAGCGCTGCAATCAGAGATAGAATTCCCTTGGTGAGGGAAAAACCAAAAGAATTGTTCATAGTAGTACTTAAAAGTTGAGATGCCAAAGGCCTAGCCTGCCTTTTGGGTTTAGCTTTTGGGTAAATTATTGCTAACATCTGAGTAAAAGTTGGTTACGACAAATATAGTCGCCACATCCAATTATGCAATTTCATTGTGGGCTGAATGTTAATGTTTTACAATTCATTATTTCGTCAGCAGCCGAAGCAAAATCCATTCCATTATGAAATACCAAAGCTATCTGCTTATTAATAAACAAGTTAAGCAAATATCCACTCAACAGATTCATCACAAAATGAGAATAATTCACAAAAAACAGGCAATAGTGCTTGCAAATGGGTGAAAGCTAAGGAATAAAAAGTTTGAGAGAGGGGCGTTTGTATAGCCAAAGCAAAGAGCCAAAGCCAAGAAAAAGCAAAAAAAAAGCCTTACTAAGGAGTAAGGCTTTTAAAGAATCCGGCAACGACATACTTTCCCAGGTTTTACCCCAGTATCATCTGCGCTGATAGGCTTAACTTCTCTGTTCGGAATGGGAAGAGGTGGACACTATCGCTAAAGTCACCAAGAAGATCGTAAAAGTTCTTATTTTGACATAAAACAGGAGAAAACACAACCATCATCAGGTATTAAATTAATTTGTAAGTTTACGGGTAATTAGTACTACTCGACTTTGATGTTACCATCTTTACATCTGTAGCCTATCAACGTAGTCGTCTTCTACGGCCCTTAAAGGAAGTCTCATCTTGAGGTAAGTTTCGTGCTTAGATGCTTTCAGCGCTTATCTTGTCCGTACATAGCTACTCTGCACTGCAGCTGGCGCCACAACAGATACACCAGAGGTACGTCCAACCCGGTCCTCTCGTACTAAGGTCAGATCCTCTCAAACTTCCAACGATCACATCAGATAGGGACCGAACTGTCTCACGACGTTCTGAACCCAGCTCGCGTGCCACTTTAATCGGCGAACAGCCGAACCCTTGGGACCTTCTCCAGCCCCAGGATGTGACGAGCCGACATCGAGGTGCCAAACCTCCCCGTCGATGTGAGCTCTTGGGGGAGATCAGCCTGTTATCCCCGGCGTACCTTTTATCCTATGAGCGACGGCCCTTCCATACAGAACCGCCGGATCACTATACTCTACTTTCGTACCTGCTCGGCTTGTAGGCCTCACAGTCAAGCCTGCTTATGCTATTGCACTCTGCGCACGGTTACCAAGCGTGCTGAGCAGACCTTTAGAAGCCTCCGATACTCTTTTGGAGGCGACCACCCCAGTCAAACTACCCACCATGCAATGTCCCCCGCATGCGCGGGGTTAGACTCCAAATAAACAAAGGGCGGTATTTCAAGGTTGACTCCACGATACCTAGCGATACCGCTTCAAAGTCTCCCGCCTATCCTACACATTGTTTATCCAAAGTCAATGCAAAGCTATAGTAAAGGTGCACGGGGTCTTTCCGTCCCGATGCGATTAACCGGCGTCTTCACCGATACCACAATTTCACCGAGCTCACGGTTGAGACAGTGCTCAGATCGTTACACCATTCGTGCAGGTCGGAACTTACCCGACAAGGAATTTCGCTACCTTAGGACCGTTATAGTTACGGCCGCCGTTTACTGGGGCTTCGATTCAATGCTTCGCTTGCGCTAACATCCCCTCTTAACCTTCCAGCACCGGGCAGGTGTCAGGCCTTATACATTATCTTTCGATTTAGCAAAGCCATGTGTTTTTGATAAACAGTCGCCTGAGCCATTTCTCTGCGGCCCATATCGCTATGGGCACCCCTTTTCCCGAAGTTACAGGGTTAATTTGCCGAGTTCCTTAACCGTGATTCACTCGAGCTCCTTAGAATACTCATCTTGCCTACCTGTGTCGGTTTGCGGTACGGGCTTATGTGGGAGCTTTTCTTGGAAGCTATTACGCATCTTCGCTTTGCCCGAAGGCTCGGCTCAACGGGGACTTCCGTCACCCCGTAGATGTTTCACCGCTCCGTCCCTCTCCACTGGTACAGGAATATTAACCTGTTGTCCATCGACTACGCCTTTTCGCTTCGTCTTAGGTCCCGACTAACCCTGATCCGATTAACGTTGATCAGGAAACCTTAGGCTATCGGAGGGCAGGTTTCTCGCCTGCCTTATCGTTACTTATGCCTACATTGGCTTTTCTAATCGCTCCAGCATAACTCACGTTACACCTTCAGCGCAATTAGAATGCTCCCCTACCACTCCCGTTTACACGGAAATCCATAGCTTCGGTACCAGATTTGATGCCCGTTTATCATCCACGCCCAACCGCTCGACTAGTGAGCTGTTACGCACTCTTTAAATGAATTGCTGCTTCCAAGCAAACATCCTAGCTGTCATAGCGATTGGACCACGTTAGTTCAACTTAATCTGAATTTAGAGACCTTAGCTGATGGTCTGGGTTCTTTCCCTCTCGCCCTCGGACCTTAGCACCCAAGGGCTCACTCCTGGAAAACATGTATCTAGCATTCGGAGTTTATCTGAGTTCGGTAGGCTTTGACACCCCCTTACCCAATTAGTAGCTCTACCTCTAGTACACTCTATTCCAAGGCTGTTCCAAAAAACATTTCGGGGAGTACGAGCTATCTCCCAGTTTGATTAGCCTTTCACCCCTACCCACAGCTCATCCGAAAGCTTTTCAACGCTTACCAGTTCGGACCTCCAGTACCTGTTACGGCACCTTCATCCTGGCCATGGGTAGATCACTCAGGTTTCGCGTCTACCCCCAATGACTATACGCCCTATTCAGACTCGCTTTCGCTGCGGCTCCTTCCCTGAAGGAATTAACCTCGCCATTGAGGAGTAACTCGTAGGCTCATTATGCAAAAGGCACGCCGTCACCCCATTACGAGGCTCCGACCGCTTGTAAGCGTACGGTTTCAGGTTCTATTTAACTTCTTTGTTCAAGATTCTTTTCACCTTTCCTTCACAGTACTGGTTCACTATCGGTCTCTCAGTAGTATTTAGCCTTACCAGATGGTGCTGGCAGTTTCACGCAAGGCGTCTCCGACCCCGCGCTACTCAGGATCCTGCTATCCTATCAAACCTTACATCTACGGGGGTATCACCCTCTTTGCCCTACCTTTCCAGGTAGCTCGATTTCAGTTTAATATTCATATTGCAGTCCTACAACCCCGTAAATGCCGAAACATTTACGGTTTGGGCTCTTCCCATTTCGCTCGCCGCTACTCAGGGAATCATTATTATTTTCTCTTCCTCCGCTTACTTAGATGTTTCAGTTCAGCGGGTTGTCCTTAGTCTCGTTATTGCTAACAAGAGGGTTTCCCCATTCGGATATCTACGGATCAAAACCCCTTGGCGGTTCCCCGTAGCTTTTCGCAGCTTAGCACGTCCTTCTTCGTCTCTGAGAGCCTAGGCATCCCCCGTACGCCCTTAGTAACTTATCCTTTAATATCCTAATGAATATTCTAATTGAATATGTCTTAATTGTGTTTTCTCCTATTATGTCAAAGAACTTTACCGCACGTTTGCGGTTTGTTGCTAATCCAGGAATCGAACCTGATACCTCATACAAATTCAATTCGTATGCGCTCTACCCTTGAGCTATTAACATCTTGTCATTACTTAACTCCTTCTCTTAACCCAAATCCTAAATTCTCTTGTGGAGAATAACGGATTCGAACCGTTGACCCCCTGCGTGCAAGGCAGGTGCTCTAGCCAGCTGAGCTAATTCCCCATTTCTGTAGTCCCGCGCAGACTTGAACTGCGGACCTCTACATTATCAGTGTAGCGCTCTAACCACCTGAGCTACGAGACTATAATTGCTTATTACTCCCATCCTCAGATGCTTTTCCCATTTCCTCTCCGCTTTCGCTATCTGCATTAGGGGCGATCCAAAGCTTGTAATGTTGTCTTGTAAAGAACTAATTTTTTTTGAAGATATATGAGATAGCTCGCTAAACGAAATTCTTCTCTAGAAAGGAGGTGGTCCAACCACACCTTCCGGTACGGTTACCTTGTTACGACTTAGCCCCAGTTACTAGTATCGCCTTAGGCCGCTCCTTGCGGTTGCAGACTTCAGGCGCTCCCAACTTCCATGGCTTGACGGGCGGTGTGTACAAGGCCCGGGAACGTATTCACCGGATCGTTGCTGATATCCGATTACTAGCGAATCCAACTTCATGAGGTCGAGTTGCAGACCTCAATCCGAACTGAGATCGGCTTTTTGAGATTGGCTTCATATTACTATGTCGCGACTCATTGTACCGACCATTGTAGCACGTGTGTAGCCCTGGACGTAAGGGCCATGATGACTTGACGTCGTCCCCACCTTCCTCACTACTTACGTAGGCAGTCTCATTAGAGTCCCCAGCTTGACCTGATGGCAACTAATGATAGGGGTTGCGCTCGTTGCGGGACTTAACCCAACACCTCACGGCACGAGCTGACGACAGCCATGCAGCACCTTGTTTCGTGTCCCTTGCGGGTAAGACACCTTTCGGCATCCGTCACTCACATTCAAGCCCAGGTAAGGTTCCTCGCGTATCATCGAATTAAACCACATGCTCCTCCGCTTGTGCGGGCCCCCGTCAATTCCTTTGAGTTTCAATCTTGCGATCGTACTTCCCAGGTGGAATACTTAACGCTTTCGCTTGGGCCCTGACTGTATATCGCCAAGACCGAGTATTCAACGTTTAGGGCGTGGACTACCAGGGTATCTAATCCTGTTTGCTCCCCACGCTTTCGTGCCTCAGCGTCAGTTACGGTTTAGTGACTTGCCTTCGCAATCGGTGTTCTGTAACATATCTAAGCATTTCACCGCTACATGTTACATTCCAGTCACCTCAGCCGTACTCAAGTTGATCAGTTTCAATGGCTATTCTATAGTTAAGCTACAGGCTTTCACCACTGACTTAATAAACCGCCTACGCACCCTTTAAACCCAGTAAATCCGGACAACGCTTGGATCCTTCGTCTTACCGCGGCTGCTGGCACGAAGTTAGCCGATCCTTATTCTTACGGTACCGTCAACCCCGCATACATGCGGGGGTTTCTTCCCGTACAAAAGCAGTTTACAACCCATAGGGCAGTCTTCCTGCACGCGGCATGGCTGGTTCAGGGTTGCCCCCATTGACCAATATTCCCTACTGCTGCCTCCCGTAGGAGTCTGGTCCGTGTCTCAGTACCAGTGTGGGGGGACATCCTCTCAGACCCCCTACTGATCGTCGGCTTGGTAGGCCGTTACCCTACCAACTACCTAATCAGTCGCATGCCCATCCGATACCGCCTCAGCTTTGATATAAATATGATGCCATACCTATATGTTATGGGGTATTAATCTCTCTTTCGAGAGGCTATCCCCCTGTATCGGGCAGGTTGCATACGTGTTACGCACCCGTGCGCCACTCTCAAAGTCGTATTGCTACAACTTATCCCGTTCAACTTGCATGTATTATGCCTGCCGCTAGCGTTAATCCTGAGCCAGGATCAAACTCTTCATAGTAAAAGATTTTTGATTGATTGTTTCTCAAGAATTTTGACCTTAAACATCTCTGTTCAAGTGCTTGCTATCTCATATCTTCAAAGAACGTTATCCCATATTTATTTAACCCGTCGCCAGGTAGGAATCTCTATTTTAATTTCCCCCTTATCCTCTCTCCTCATTCTCTCTTCCTTTTCGGGGTGGCAAAGGTAAGTGTTTATTTTATCATTGCCAAATGTTTTTTTGCTGACTTATCCACATTCTCTTTTTTTTCTTTCTCTTCTCAGCGCCTTTTCTCAAAGGGGATGCAAAGGTAAGAAGTTATTTAGATTATGCAAGATTTATTTTAAAAATCTTTTTTCTTTTCAGCCGTTTTAAAGAACATTTCCCTGTGATTGGGATGGCAAAGATAGGTAAGTTTATATTCCTGTCAAGCCTAAGTGTATATTTTTTTTGATTATTCACGCCCCACCCCTCGTAATCAGGCCTAAAACTTCAAAACTTGCAATGCTTTCTGTTGAATTATTGTCTCCCATCCTTCCCATAATCTTCAATGAAACCTAAATAAAAGGTCAAAGTAGCTTTACCTATTCAAATAATATCTTGAATTGACCAGGAAATAGATTACCTAAAATTTCATAATGGTATATATCCAGGCCTAATGATAAATGCATTTACTTGTTCTATCTATAATTATGGATTGCTATCCTAAACCGTGGATTGGGTTTGGCTCGGGAATAATACTCTGCAAAAGCATTCAAGCCTTATCCATGATTATCCTTAACATGTAACTTAAAAAACAAAATAACCTTTTTCAATTGACTTCTGGTCCTCCAAAAGGCGGATTAATAAATCGCTCATTTGAATTGCCTAAGGATTTATTCATTTGTCTATTTGTCCTATCTATGAATTTAATGGACAATAGCCCTTGTAAGTAGGAAGGTATTGGCAATTCTGTAGCCCAACCAAAATGTTTACTAAGGGAAAGTTCATCAAGGCTAACAATACCTTTGCCCCTTTTTTAATAGGTAAAGTCATTCAATAGTTCACCTATTGCTATTACGGTATATCCACCTTTTGATTAGCAACTGAGGCGAAAGAACGTAAGAAAGGGGAAAAGCTCATTGTATGTAATCTTCTTTGGCTCCTGCTATTGTCCCCGAATAGGAAGGCAATACTTCTGAGGGTGATCATTTCTTTGGTTCTGGAATTTTGACTCAACAAGAACCAACAAACCTAATTCCAATTGTAAGAAAAGTAATATGAAACAAAAAGGCCACCAGATGGTGGCCTAGATTTGGTTGCTTTGAACCTTTTGTGTAGTCCCAGCAGGACTCGAACCTGCGACCCACGGTTTAGAAAACCGTTGCTCTATCCAGCTGAGCTATGGAACCATATTGGGGCTGCAAATATAAAAAAAATATTCGCAAATAATCAAACTGTGCAATTTTGTCCTAATGCAGACTACCTATCACAACTCAAACAAATCATATCCAACTGAAAATCAATATAAATACCGATAAAAGGTTGCTAATCCCAAAATCTCAACTAATTCAAAAAACACCAATGGGTCAAATCTTATAGAAAGCAATTCTTATTAAATCCTACAGTATTAAACCAATCCTAAAAAATTAAATTAGATTAATAATGCTTCAATTTAAGAGGCTCTTAAGAGGATGCTAAGTCATAAGTGCCTTAATTTCGAGGCATGTACAGAAAAAAAACAATACTTTCACTCCTTCTTGCCATTCTTTCTCTCCTCTTTTCTAATGCTTATGGTCAAATCCTCTCAAAACCATCATTGCTTTTTACAAGTCCAAAAGCAGGTTCAGAAAGTGCTAATCCCACTTCTCCTGTTCTAATAAAATATGCCGCTTCGATTCATTCGAGCAATTTTAACCTTGCACAACTTTATTCAATAAAGGCCCAAGGAAAATTGGTTCCGTTTGGTATTAAACTGATTGGAAATGATTTGGTTCAACTCATTCCTACCGAACCGTTACCTGAAAATACAGAAATTCAGGTTTCTCAACTTCAATCCTTGTTGTTAAAGAACCAAGTTAAATGTCAAGCTTTTGATTTCAGTTTCCGCACGACCCGCAATTTAACAGGCAGTTTGGTTCGTGAATTTCCTTTGCCAAAAGGCACTAATCAGGTTGCAGGCATGGCAAAAAACACTGAAACAGCAATGCCATCGGTAGATTTGAACGACCGTCTTGTTAAGCAAATACCCTTTACAGTTTCAACCAATAACCTTTTTGGAGAAAGTCGTTTTTACTTTTTAACCACCATCAACTACACTGGAGATAAAAACCGTATTCAAATTATGGACGAAACAGGAAGGATTCGCTTTGAACGCTATACTCCCTCCTATGCTCTGGATTTTAAAAGACTTGGTCCGGGGACCTTTAGTTATTATGATTGGAAAGATACTTGTTACTATGTGTTGAACAGCTCCTTTATTTACATTGATACTGTTAAAGCAGGCAATGGTTTGATTACAGATAACCACGAACTCAAACTTGACCCCAAAACCGGAAATTATTGGCTTTTAGCGCAAGAAGTGGTTGAAATGGATTTGGGAAAAACGATTCCAGGGGCATCAAACCGCGCAAGGGTCTTGGATATTGTTGTTCAGGAAATTACTCCAAACAAGGAGGTTGTTTTTGAATGGCGCCCACGTGATTATATCCCGGTTGAAGATGCCATTGGGGTTGATTTCTTCTCCTCTGGAATCATTGATTATATTCACAGCAATGCAATTGATTTAGATACTGATTCAACATTATTGCTTTGTTCAAGGCACCTGAATGAGGTGGAACGAATTGACAGGAGAACCGGTGAACTTATCTGGAGGTTGGGAAACCGAGTGCGTGAAAAAGGCTTTGAGTTCCCGAATGACCCAAATGCTTTTAGCTATCAGCACGACGCGCAACGATTAGCAAATGGGAATATTTTGATTTTTGACAATGGGAATTACCGCAGTGGCCAACGCTACTCAAGGGTTGTAGAATACGCCCTTGACGAGAAAAACAAAATTGCTGATTTAGTTTGGGAGTATAAAAATGAATTAGGAACCATCAGCGACTTTATGGGTAGTGCCCAACGATTATCAAATGGCAATACAGTTATAGGTTGGGGTGGAACTGTGCCTACATTCACTGAGGTAAGTCCATCTGGAGATAAGGTATTTGAAGCCAGCAGCCCATTGTGGAGTTTGAGCTACAGGGCCTTCCATTTTGATATAAGAAATGAAATAAACCGAATGGCAGAACCTATTGCATTGCCAGGATTGGTGAGATTCTGCAACAAAACGTACCAGGAAATAGCGATGAACAAACGTAACACCTTCAATAAGTACATCAATCCTGACTTGGCAGATTCAAATTGGACTGTTCAAATGGACAATAAGCAAGTGGTAATGGCAACCTGTTCAAAAGAAGGGGTTATTACCTATGCCAACACTCCACTTCAATTTGGGTCTATGAAACTTGCCTATAAAGACACATTAGTATGCAGCACATCACCTAAGGTTTATGTTCCCTTGCAAGGAGATTGTGTACTGGATGATGTTCGCTGGTCGGATGGCTCAAAGGAAGCTTATATCACACTCGACCCAAGTATAGAAGGAAGTCGGTCCATTTGGGTGAACTACACCTCTGGGGAGCAAGTATTTTCAGATACCTTCAAACTAAAAGTTACAGAATTACCTGACTTTGAAATTTTTGGCAAAAGAAAATTCAACGATGCTTGGGAAATTGCAACCTATTCTGCACCCTATTTCCCTGATTATAAATACTATTGGAATGTTACCAATGGCCATATTATTTCTGGATTTGGAACCAATGCCGTTCAGGTTCAATGGGGAAGTTTAGATTCAGGAACAATTTCGGTGACTTTGGTTAATCCAATTAAATGTGAAAAAACATCCAACAGTCAGGTTAAAATACCCGGACAAACCAACTCCTTAAACGAACAGGATAAAAACCAGGGCCTTTTTATTTACCCCAATCCTGCCCAAAATAAGCTTGTTGTGAATGCTTCTCATATTACCGGAATTCGTTTGCTCGACATGAGCGGGCGCCTTGTTCATGACTTTCAAACTGAACTTAGGAAAGAAGGTGATCAAGAGTTGAATGTGGAAGCTATTGCCAGAGGAAGCTATTTGCTGGAATTAAGCACCCTTGAAACCAAACTTACAAAACGTGTAATTCTGATTCCTTAATTCAGGATTTTGTTCCTTTCATCGTAAAAAAAAGCCATTTCATCCGAAAAATCGTTTGAAATGGCTTTTTTTATCGCACTTTTGCGTTATGGTAATATTAACCGTACCTATAATTTATGCTTTAGGCGCCTTTTTTTGGGCCGCAAGAAATCAAGATAATTTCTTTGGCAACAGGGATTAATAGCCTGTATTTCCTTTATTCTAAGCCTTCCCTATTTCAAAGTCCAACCCTTTTCAGCATAATAGGCCTGAGCAATGGCTTCTAATTCTTTGTACCAAGCCTCACCAAAACGTCTGATTAAGGAATCCTTCAAAAATCGATAAACCGGAACTTTGAGTTCATTTCCCAATGAACATGCATCCTTGCAAATGTCCCAACGGTGGTAATTTAATGCCTCAAATTCCCCAAGTTTCAATATACGAATGGGATACAAATGGCAAGAAATAGGTTTTCTGAAAGTTGTTTTCCCCGCCTTCCAGGCTTGCTCAATAGCACAGGATAACAAACCGGATTCTTCCCTCACTACAAAAACGCACTCGCCGGTAGGGAGGCATTCCGTAACGAACTCATCGTCTTCATCTAAAATTGCAAAACCCTTCTCATCCACCCAATCCAATTGCTTCTGTTCCATAAATGGACGAATGGCGGGCAGTTCTTGCTTTAGGATTTCCATTTCCTCCCGTGACACCGGTGCTCCAGCATCGCCTTCAATACAACAAGCACCTTTGCACTTGCTCAAATTGCAAACAAATTGCTTTTCAAGCACATCCTCTGAAATCAGTTGATTTTGATGAATAATCACGTTGGAAAGGTAAAACTTCGGTCCAATAACAGCAAACCTGATTTGGCAATACTATCTTTGCCGATTCATGAGCAAGGTCAATAAGGATATCCGCGCATTTTCAAGAGAAGAACTAAAATCTATTTTTTCCGAACAGGGGGAAAAGGCATTTCGTGCTCAACAAGTGTATGAGTGGCTCTGGAAAAAATCAGCAGGAACTTTTGATGAAATGACGAATTTATCCATACCACTTAGGTCTTGGTTGAATGAAAACTTCAAAATCAATCGGATTGAAGTGGTTGACAAGCAGATTAGCTCAGACAAAACCATTAAAAGCGGATTTCGACTGCATGATGGCCATGTGGTGGAAGGCGTTTTGATTCCGGCAGATGACCGCATGACTGCTTGTGTTTCTTCGCAGGTTGGATGCAGCTTAACCTGCAAATTCTGTGCAACCGGAAAATTGGATAGAATTCGGAATTTAAATCCTGATGAAATCTATGACCAGGTTGTTCATATCCGAAATTGGGCTCAAAAACACTACAACCAACCCTTAACCAATATTGTGTTTATGGGCATGGGTGAGCCATTACTCAATTATAAAAATGTTCTTGCTGCCATCGAAAAAATCACATCTCCAGAAGGATTAGGCATGAGCAATGAACGAATTACCGTTTCAACGGCAGGAATTGCAAAGATGATTGAGCGATTGGCAGATGATCGGGTAAAATTCAGATTGGCCTTGTCGTTGCATGCCGCCAACGATTCCAAACGGAACCAAATAATGCCCATAAACGAAAGCAATAGTTTGGATTCTATAATTAAAGCATTGGCCTATTTCCATTCTATGACCCGCAACCGAATTACTTTTGAGTACATTGCTTTTCGCGATTTTAACGACAGTATGCAGGATGCACGAGAATTATTAGCCATTTGCAAACAAATTCCTGCCAAGGTCAATATCATTGAATACAACCCCACCGGAGATGGTTTGTTTCAAAAAAGCGAGCAAAATACTATCGATAAATTTGCCTCCTTTCTAATGAAAAATGGCGTTCAAACCACAGTTAGACGTAGCCGAGGCAAAGATATTGATGCCGCTTGCGGACAATTGGCCAACAAAAAACACCAGGAAGCTCTTATCAACTAAACAAATAAATACCAAAAACGTAATCTATTTATGAACAATTCTTTTTTAGACGTATACGCTGAGCAAACTCCAAATCCGGAGACCATGAAATTTGTTTTTAACAGAAACATTTTACCAGGCGATGCACTTGATTTTCCTTCAAAAGACAAAACAGCTGTTTCTCCTTTGGCTAGAAACCTGTTTGAATTTAGCTTTGTGAATGGGGTTTTTATCATGAATAATTTTGTAACCATTACTCGCCAAGCAGGCATTGAATGGGAAGAAATTATTCCAATCGTTCGTGAGTTTTTAAAATCATATATCAGCTCCGGCGAAAAGGTTGTAAGTGACGCTTATGCTTCAGGTGAAGCCATGTCGGAAGACCCAATCATTGCAAAAATTCAAGAAATACTTGAGATCTATGTAAAACCTGCGGTTGAGGTAGATGGCGGTATGATTTCCTTCAAATCTTTTGATGCAGGTAAAGTAACTGTTGAATTAAAAGGCTCGTGCAGCGGCTGTCCATCATCAACCATCACCTTAAAACGAGGTATTGAAGGCATGTTAACCCGCATGGTACCTGAAGTAAAAGAGGTTGTTGCTGAAGCCTTGTAAATCAAATTTCTTTTAAGGCTTGCCAAACAAGCTCGGGTTCAAACCCGCGGGATATTAGGTAGCTGGCAACTTTAGCCGCCTTTACCCGCGCATCTGAAGTTTTTGTAGCATTCCACTTTTTTTGAAGTTCTAGGTTGAGGGTCTCCAAATAGGGACCCTCTTCTAGTTCATTCAAGGCTTTACGAATGCAGTAATCACTGATGTTTCGCAATTTGAGTTCTCGCTGAATCCGCAATTTCCCCCATCCAAGGACCCTAAATTTCCCTCCGGCAAATGCAATGGCAAATCGCTCTTCGTTGAGGTAGTTTTCTTCAATCAACCAAAGTAAAAGTTCATCTCGCTCTTCTCCGTACTGCCCTAAATCAGCCATTTTTTCCAATACCTCTTGGTGACAGCGCTCCTGATAGGCACAAAATCGGGCTAGTTTTACCTTAGCCTCCTGAAATGAAACGTACTTTTTTTTAGGCTTTTCCAATTTCCCCTTTCCAGCGCATTAACTTGCGCATCCATCAGGTGCAAAATAAACAATCTTTATATCTTCTTTTCACGGCAAACGCCATTTCCGGATTTGCACAAGGCATCAGTATGCTGGCTATTCCCTGGTATTTTACCCAATTGGGTAAAAGCTCCTGGTTTTCGTTAGCTTATGGTTTTATTACCTTGTTTGTGATGGTTTTTGGCTTGTATGCCGGCACTTTGGTTGACAGATTCAGTCGAAAAAAGAATTTTCTTTATACATCCTTAGTCTGTGGACTTTTAATTGGTAGCATTGCTGCCTATGGCTACTTCACGGATTTACCGGATTGGATGGTAATTGCTGTTTTTGCCATTACCATGTTGAACTACAATATTCACTACCCTACCCTATACGCCTTTGGACATGAGATTTCAACTCCAGAAAACTACGGTAGAATAAATAGCCAAATTGAAATCACCGGCCAAAGCACTTCTGTGTTGTCGGGCGCATTTTCCGGTATTTTGCTTGAAGGTATCCAGCAAGGCCCGGGGCATCTGTTTGGGATGGATATCCATTTTCCAGTTGGATTCAAGGCTTGGGAAATTCAAGAGGTGTTTGCACTGGATGCCAGTACCTATTTGATTTCGGTTGTGTTAATTGGATTGATAAATTATACTCCCATAAAGAAAATAACCGTAGAAACCGGAAGCCTGCTAAGCCGTATTAAATCCGGATTCTCGTATTTAAAGCATCATCCCCGCCAACTGTGGTTTGGTCTTTTTTCTTTTTCAGTTTTTGCTGCGCTTATTGTTTCCATTCATGCGCTAATTCCGGTTTATGTAGATAAACGACTTGGCGAATCGGCATCTGTTTTTGCAGCAACTGATTTAATTTATGCAATGGGGGCATTGCTTGCAGGATTCTTAGCAGTTCGCTTGTTAAAGTATTTTAGTTCGCAAAAGGCTGTTTTACTTCTTACTGTACTCGGTGCCATGCTTTATTTTAGCCTGTTCCTAGGCAAAAGTATATTACTGCTATATCTGTTTGGCTTTTTAATGGGCATAAGCAATGCCGGCATTCGTGTATTGAGGTTAACTTATTTGTTTGAAAAAATCCCAAATGAATTGATGGGACGCGTGAATAGCATATTCAATATGGCCAACGTATTTACGCGTTCTGCCTTCATATTCTTGTTTTCGCTCCCGTTTTTTACATTTGGTGAGAATATCATTTATGCATTTCTGGTATTAGCCATTTTCCTGGGAATTTCGGGCATGGTATTGTACCTGAATAGTGAAAAACAAGAAGATGAATTATCCGCTTAGCATTCTTGCCAATTGTACAGCGCTTCGCTTTGCCGGAGCCTCAAATTCAAATTCATTCTCTCATATTCTCACCGATACACGAAGGCTGATATCGCCAGAAACCGGACTTTTTGTAGCCATCTCGGGTGAACGTCACAAAGGCTCTGCCTATTTGAGCGATGCCTACCAAGCAGGTGTGAGGTGTTTTTTGATGAATGAATCAGAATGGCAGGAAGAATTCCATTTGCAATTCCAGGAAGCCGCATTTGCCTTGGTTGAAAATAGCCTGCATGCCCTTCAGCAACTGGCAGCCTGGCATAGAGCTCAATTTTCGATTCCGGTTTTGGGGATTACTGGAAGCAATGGAAAAACCATTGTAAAAGAATGGCTTTATCACTTACTGTCTGAAGATTACCATGTAGTAAGAAGTCCAAAAAGTTACAATTCGCAATTGGGAGTGCCACTTTCAGTACTTCAATTGGATAGCCAATATAACCTGGCTCTGTTTGAAGCAGGAATTTCTAAAGTGGGTGAGATGAAAAAACTTCAGGCGATCATCCAACCCTCTGTCGGAATTTTCACCTTTCTGGGAGAAGCCCATCAACAAGGCTTTCGCAATTTGGGCGAAAAACTTGAAGAAAAATTCGGCTTGTTTTCTTCTTGTGAGGCCATTGTTTGTTGTGTGGATCAACCAGAAGTCAGAAACATCCTGGAGAAATCGCCTTGGAAGGAACGTGTTTTTGGATGGAGTAAGGAGAATAACCAGGCTAATTTGAATTTTCAGATAACTGAAAAAAGCGGTAAAGTAGCCATTTCCTTTGCATCCGATTTACCTGCTTTTGAACTCCCCTTTTCAGATGAAGCTTCTGTTTGGAATGCGTGTAGCTGCTTGGCCTATTTGATTTATTCAAACCGAATTAATAAAGATAATGCTCCGGTTTTTGTTGAGCGTTTCTCAAACCTTCCCGGTTTGGACATGCGACTTCAACTTAAAGAAGGACACAATGGATGTCTGGTGATTAATGATAGTTACAGCGCCGACATCGATTCCTTGAAAATTGCACTTGACTTCATGAATCAACACAAAAGTGATTTATCGAGTGTATGTATATTATCGGATATACGTGAAAGTGGAATTGACAAAACTATCCTTTACCAGCGGGTTGCTCAATTGATGAAGGCTGCCAATGTGAATCAATTTATTGGAATTGGCGAACAGATGAAGTTGCATGAGTCTCAATTCCCCAGCAATTCCCTTTTCTATCCTTCAACAGCGGCTTTCCTTGAAAAGCATCACCAGGCGGATTTCAGCAAGTCTGTTATCCTTATTAAAGGAGCGCGGAGTTTTGCTTTCGAGCGTATCAGTAGATTGCTGGAACGAAAAGTTCATCAAACCAAATTTGAAATAAATCTAAATGCGCTAGTAAATAATTTCAATACCTATAAGTCCTTGCTGAAACCGGGTGTGAAATGTATGGCCATGGTGAAAGCATTTAGCTATGGTGCCGGAAGCTATGAAATTGCCAGAACCCTAGAATGGAATCGGGTTGATTATTTAACTGTTGCTTATGCCGATGAAGGTACGGCATTGCGCGAAGCCGGAATTAAAACGCCAATTATGGTTATGAATCCGGAACCTGCAAGTTTTGAAGCCATTTTGAAATACAACCTGGAACCTGAAATTTACCAGTTTGAAATTTTGCAGAGTTTAATCCAACAGGCTGCCGGCGAAGAATGTGGTATTCATATTGAACTGGATACTGGAATGAAACGCCTTGGGTTTAATGAAAATCAATTGGAACAACTTGCCCAGGTATTGCTTCAACATCCAAACCTGAAAGTAAAATCAGTATTTACGCATCTTGCTGCAAGTGAAGCTCCGGAGCACGATCATTTTACAAAAGAGCAAATCAACCGTTTCGATAAGCTCTCGAGTCAACTTTCTCAATTTTTCAGCTATCCAATACTTAGGCATTGTTTAAATAGCGGTGGAATTGTTCGATTTCCGGAGGGACAATTTGATATGGTTCGCATTGGAATTGGTCTGTATGGAATTGACCCCGCAGAGGAAGTTCAACAAAAACTTCAGGTTATTGGGACCTTAAAAACCATGATTTCACAACTTCGCACTCTAGAACCCGATGAAAGTGTAGGCTATGGCCGAAGAGGAAAAGTGGATAAACTTTCACGCATTGCTATTGTAGCGATTGGTTATGCTGATGGATTAAACCGCTTGCTTAGCAATGGAAAAGGCTATATGCTAGTGAATGGAAAGAAGGCTCCGATAATTGGAAGCATTTGCATGGATATGACCATGATAAATGTTGAGGGCATTGATTGCGCAGAAGGAGACGAGGTAATTGTATTTGGTGAAAACCCAACTGTAAATTACTTGGCTTTGGTTTGCAATACCATCCCCTATGAAATTCTAACCTCGATTTCACAGCGGGTAAAGCGGGTTTATTTTTACGAATAATTAGGAGTAAGCCAGAATATCAAATCGGTATTCACAGAAAGGTTGCCAATTTTCCTGGCCTTCAATTTCAACGCGAAGTCCTCGCTGTTCTAATAATGCAGCGAGTTTATTCGGATTCCAAAACTTACCCATTGTATTGGTTTTAGTAAAAGTTTGACGGATATATCTCAGCCAATCCATGGGATTTTTGTAAAAGCGAAACCATTTCCTTGAATCGGGAATATCGCCTAACAGCAAGATGCCTCCAGGTTCGAGGTGGGCGCATAAATTATCAAGTACAGCTTCTGCCTTGGTTTGATTTTCAAAGTACTGAAAAGAGAAATAAAGTAGAATTCGATCAAATTTTCGTCCGGCATCAAAGGTAGCAGCATCGCCTACCATCCAGGTTTGATGGTGAACATCCAATTGCCTGGCTTGTTGAATAAGAATCTCCGAAAAATCTACACCGGTCAGGGATGCACAATGAGGAAGTAAGAGTCGGCTTAATTCTCCGTTTCCACAGCAAACATCCAAAACGGCATGTGATTTATGAATTTGTGCTTGTTCCACAATCCGCTTGGCAATTCGTTGCATCAAATCTTGGTCAAGCACTTTTCCATTGCGAATTCGTCCAACCTGCTCAAGCGGATGGCTTTGCGTTCCCTTCTGATTCCAAAATTGATTCCAGTTCATGATCCGTGGTGATAAGGTTCTCCTCTGATTATGGTAAATGCGCGGTACAATTGTTCAGACAAAATTAGTTTAATCAATTGATGTGAAAACGTTAAGTTAGACAAGGAAAGTTGAGCATTGGCCCGTTCATAAATACTTGTATCAAATCCATAGGCACCACCAATGAGAATGATTACGTTGGCATGATGCAACATCCATTTTTGGACAATCTCTGCCAAACCTGGTGAATTGGGTTGTTTTCCGCGTTCATCCAATAAAACTAAATAGTCAGTTGGTTTAATTAATTTCAATTGCAAAAGTGCCTCTGCCTTTTTTATTAGTTCAGGTTGCTGACTTTTGTCCTTACCCGGGAGTTGAACCTCTTGGTAACTGAAATCAACATAATGTTTTAGCCTTCGCTGGTACTCTTCAAATCCTTGATTTACAAAGCCAAAATGACTTTTTCCGGTTTGAATTAATTTGATTTTCACGCAGCTAATTTCGCCAAATAAAAGGTAGAAACCAGAATTAGAAAGGATTGATGAATTATAGACATATACCTTTCCTAAATCTAAATATATTGTACAAAAATTATTCAGGTTTTGATTCGGCATTTCAGCGGGTACGCACTTTTACCATTTCTAATTTTTTGCCTTCTGGGAATGCCTGGCTTGGCTAATTCACAAAAACTTTCTGATAGTTTGCAGCAGGTACTTCAAAAAAGAGGCTTGCAAGTTCTGAATGATACCTTATTCCAGGATGCTTATTTACAAGTCATTTCAAAATTCCAGAACAACAATCCGGATTCGGCATTGAAGCTTTGCAACTGGCTTGAACCTTTTTGCAGAAAAAATAAATCAGGCGCTCAACTTGCTGAGCTGCTCAGACAAAAATCAATTGCGCTTTGTTCTCGCGGAAGGTATGCAGAAGGATTGAGCAGTTTGAATGAAGCGAAAATTGTTGCACTTGAAAATCGGCTTCAAAAAATTCTCTCTAAGATTATCAACAACGAGGCCATTCAATACAAAAACATGGGAAACTTTAAGAAAGCCCTGGAATTGTACGAAGAATCGTTGCAGCTAAAAAGGCAACTGCAGGATAAAAAAGGAATGGCTGCAACCTATGGTAATATTGCGAATGTTTACAAAAACTTATACGACTACAAAAAAGCCCTTGAAACCATTGAACTTGCGCAGCAACTATTTAGTGAGGTGAACGATAGTCTTGGGTATGCAAACTGCTGCTACACGAAGGCCAATCTATACCACCTAACCCAAGAACTTCAGCAATCAAAATCAAATTTTTGGCAAGGGATATCTATTTCGGAAAGGTTAGGCGACCAAGTCAATCTTGCACATTTGTACGGGGAGATGGCGCAACTGTATTTTGACATGAACCAAAAAGATTCTGCCCTATTATTGGCAAATCGAGGAATGGCTATCAGTCAAAAATTGGACGACCAATACCTCATTGCCCGTTCCTATTTTCACTGCGGAAATTTGCGTGAATTGGAAGGAAATTTCGATGAAGCACTTCCCTATTACCTGAACGGTTATCAAATTTCAAAAAATACGGGAAGGCTTGATTTGCTATCTACCTTTTCGGAATGCTTATACAAAACTTATAAGGGTCTTGGGAAACCCGAAATTGCAATTGGCTATTTAGAAGGCTTCAAAATTTGGGAGGATAGTTTATTGAATGAAGCTAACCGCAAAAAAATGCTCGAGTTTCAGGCTCGCCTGGAATTTGAAGAGAAAGAAAAAACATTAATGGCCACTCAAGCCTCTTTAAAGCAAGAAAGCTATATTCAGCGTTGGGTAATTGGACTGGTTTTAGTTTTGTTATCGCTTTCGGTTATTCAAAGTTGGCGCTTATTTAGGAATCGCCAAAAGCTAAAAAAGAGCTATGGCCAACTTGAATTGGCCAATAAAGTAATTCAGGAATTGAATGTTAACTTACAGCTCCGGGTTGAAGAACGGACTGAGAATCTTGAAAAAGCCAACGAAAAACTGCGTGAATTCTCGTTTACCAATAGCCATAAGGTACGTAAACCAGTTGCTAATATTTTGGGCTTGATAGAGGCATTTTATTTAGCAGAACTAAATTCAGAAGAGCAAAAAAATATTCTAAATCATATCCATGAATCCGTTAAGGAATTGGATATGGTCATTCATGAAATCAATGAACGAGCAGTTACCAAAAAGCATAAAGATTAGGGGGCAATAATTGCTGGAGTAGAGGTTTGATCCGAATTTAATAGTTTCCCTTTTAAGGTCTTTTGGATTGAATTCATTTACTCGTTCAGGATTTAAACTCCTTTCTAAAAGGTTGGATTCTATTAAGATACTTTTTGATGCCTTCTAAAACCTGGGCATTCATTTTATCTGCCGACACTTCTTTAGCCTATCCGCCAGAGGCGGACAGGACAAGCCAAAAGCTTTTCCTATTTCCTGGATTAATCGGTATTACCATTCAGGCCCACACCAAAATCACTTGCCTTTTTCCAAAGGTACGTGCGGGAAAGCCCCAACCGCAGATTTAGCCCGCACACATCAAAGATTCCGACCTTGCAGAACTGCCATAACTAGATCCCGATTATTCGGAAACAGGAAAGAACCATCCCAGGAATTAAAATAGTTTCCAATTCTAGATTTTGAAATCCAGCTTTAGTTTCGCTTGATAAATAAAAAGGTTTTAGTCCTATTGGAATTGTTTATGAAACGAACATGGTAAATAGCTGAAGCTAGGTTTTCAACAGGCATTCTAAAAACATTAACAGGATATGGAATAGCAAACGATTTTACCAATCTGCCTTGTTGATCTCTGATTTCGACAGAGCCCTGAAAGAATTCACCATGAACATGAAACAAGGAAACTGCTTCTGCTGCAGGATTCGGCGCCAAAACAAAATCAGAATTTCCGGTACTTTGCAGAATTGAATTGCTTAAACCAGAAATTACCCTGAGCGCAAATTCCGAACAATCGCCTAATTTCACTGTAACCCCAATGGTATCTATTGCAGCAGCCAACCAGATAACTTCTACTGCTGAAGTTCCCTGGCCTGAAACAATTGTCCCCCCTCTTACAAACCATTGGTAACTTGCTCCGGGAATTGAATCTATTTTGTACAAGGAAGCACTATTTGCAACAGGACTTGAATCCCCTGCTATACCAGAAATTTCGGGTGACTTCAGAATTTGGAAATTGGTGCTATCTGCATCCAGACAGCCCGAATCGGATTGTGCGACTAAGCGAAGAGTATACATTCCGTTGTTAAGTTTTCCAGGAACAAATGCAGTTGAATCCGATTGAAATATGCCATTTAAAATCCATTGCTGATTCTTTAGCGGGACAAGTGAATCAGTTTTGGACAAAAAGGAAAATTGCTGCGTATTCTCACAAGCTATCCGCAGGGTATCTTTGGAAATGATTCGTGTGCTCGGCAATGGATTGAAAACAACAGATTCCGGAAGCGTTCGAATCCCGCACAAATTGGAATCCTGAACATGGCATGAATACAATCCTGCCAGTTTTGTTTTTAATAAACCGGAGGCCTGTCCAATCAACAAGGTATCGTTGCGGTACCATTGGTAGCTAAGATTTGGCTGGACAACCTGAATAAAAACGGTATCTCCTTCACAGGCTTTGGTTGGCCATTTTACAAAGGTTCCGGAAGGAAGTGGCCTCGAGGTAATTTGTATGGAATCAGGAAAAGAGAAACTTCCAACTACAAAATCAAATTTTAGTAGCGAATCGCCCACTATTTTAACCGGAAAGAACTGGGACTGAACTTCCTGATTTTGGTGGTACACTTTGAAACTGCCATTAGGCAATTGAACAAAGAATGTATCACCAAAGCAGGCGGAACCGACAGGGCCTGCTATTAGCCCGGGTAGCTTTATCAATTGTACTTGCTTTGATGAAACGCAGGAATTTGAATCCTGAACTATCAAATTAACAAGTGAAGTATTGCTAACAACCAATTGATTTCCAACTTTACCAGTGCTCCATTGGTAATTCAAATTAGCAGGAAAGATGTATTTTGAACTATCCGAATCGAAGCAAAACAAGGAATCAGGAACCGGAATCTCAGGCAATGAATTTACTTGTATTCTGGTGCTGTCTGTAAAAACAAAGGAGCCATTTCTAAAAGTACAATACAACCAAAAAGAAGAATCCGGTGCAATTTTGAGTGTGGCAGATGTGTCCTGATTAATCGACCAAATCCTGCTGCTTGAACCCGGATTTAAGATGCTTATTTGAAGTTCAGAATTTCTGCAAATTGAATAGAATGAAAGTGGAATTGTTTTTACCTGGATTACCTGAAATGTTTTAGAAGTTTCACAAAGTGCACTATTCCTGGAACTCAACACATAGTTTCCGGGAGATTTTATCCAGAAAATTGAATCTCTTAGCTGTCCATTCAATCGGTAAATATTTCCGGAAGGTCCAGCGTTTATCCTGATGCTATCCGAATCTAGCATCCAGAAAGTATCAGCCAGGTTAATTACTGGTTTGGGATTGAGTTGGATGAATGCCGAATCTTTGAACTTGAATGACCCGAGATTGATCGTAGCCGAAATTAAGGTTGATTGGCTAAATGTGGTAAGGAACGAAGATTTTGTTGAATCATTAAACCATGTAAAAGTACCCATCCCAATCGTATCCATTTTAAGGGTTAACAAATCGTCCTTGCAAATGGAAGTATCTTTTGTAGCTAAGGAGATTCTCCTGATGACAGTAAAGGTATCAGCACTGAAACAGCCTATTGAATCGGTTTTTCTCAAAACAGAAAGGCCTGTGGTTGCAAGTGGAAATGAATCGGATTTTGGCTGATTGTTTAAGGAATAAAAGAATCCTTTCTCTCCTTTGAAAACAGGGAAATCATATTTAGGAAAAACGAATGTATCCGCCATTTGAAGCACTGGTTTTTGTCTTACTCTAACCAATACACTATCCCACTTAGTAATACCTGCAATGCTAATTTGGAAGGAATAATAGCGGGTTGAATCCGGTTTAACCAACACATTTATTGAAGTGTCTCCATTCCACCATTGAATTTTTTGAGAAGGGAATGTATTGGACCGAATGGTTAATGAGCCACCTGAACAAATCAAGGTATCTGTAGGCATGGCCTTCCTGAAGAAATTCACATAAACCGAATCTGATTTGGTACAACCCGAAGAATCTTTTACTGTTAATGTATACTTACCTACTGCCTTAATCCATGTTGATTTTATGGTTGAACCGTTTGACCATAAATACGACAAATATCCAGAAGGCACATTCAGGAAAACACTGTCGGGACTTGATGAGAAGATAGTATCGGGTAATACCCCAATTTTAGCTCTAGAATTTACGGTTATTAAACGGGAGCAGGTATCCCAATTGCCCATACTATCTCGAGTAATCAACCGGATGGTGTATTTACCCGGGTTTAATCCATTGATTACCGGGTTTGGTCCTACCCTGTCAATGGCTCCATCTCCATTGATATCCCATAAAATGCGTTCCATGAAGAAGGTGTCTTGTTTCATGCATTTGGTTCCGAGTTTGGATGAAATGGAAAATGGAACACCGGTGTATCCAGATGGGCAGGTTTGATTACCGGGCAATACAAAATACTTGATAAAGTTAGGCCGCACCCGAATGGAGTCGGTAATATTAGTTAAATAGGGTCTTCTAAAGTAATTTGTGGTATCAAGGATAGTAGAAAATGGAGAGGTGAAAAATAAAATATTGGTATACTCTGATTTATCCTCATTGGGGAAAAAGTAAAATACAGAATCTCTCAAACGAATGGTTTCTCCTTCACAAAAAACTGCGCTTTCTTCATTGGCAAAATTCCTTACACTAAAAGTATCCATTGCGCCACATATGTATGGGGTGTACCAGGAGAAACTACATCCCGAGGAACTTTGCAAGGAGGTTGAAATGTTTTCATGGGGGCTTTCATTTAATTGACTCCTGGATTCCTGGATGCGAATTTTTAAGGGTTCTTCATAAAACGAAGAATCAAATCTGTAATAAGTTTTTGCGATGGACAAGGGAGCTAAAACATGAAAGGGGTCTTCACATCGCCAGCTGGTATCCAGTTTAACCAGATCAACAAATCTTGAGCCGGGAAGCATAAACTGAATTGAATCAACTTGCAAATTGCCGGAATACCTATTTATAGTAAACCAATACCTTTTTTTTAGGTAAGGATAAGAACTTTTTGGAAACAAGCGCCATTCCGACTGATTTGGAGAACCTTGAATCGGAACCAAAACAAGCGTATCGTAAGCATTACTAAAGATGGAATCAACAACCCTGATATAAAAATCACGCCTATAAGGATCCGAGTAGCTAATTATCTGACTTCCAACATATTTTTGAATTCTCTGTTTCGGCCTAAAGGTAACTATGCTTCTTTCCGGCTTTCCTGGCTGAAACTTTGCAGGAAATAGGAAATTGAACTGATTCAGGTAATTGGGATTTTTTACTAACTCCACACCAAAAGTCGGATTTGCAAGTAGATAGTTTTCAACTGTGTCTGCATTGTCAATGTAATGTTCCGGATTCAAGCTTATAAAGTGGAAAAAGTTATGGTACCAAATCGTATCCGAAAAACATTCAGCGGTATTAAGTGTGCTATTGGTATAACCATTTCCAACTATAATCCCAATGGTAACAAACCCATCTTTATCAGCCGGCTTCAGAGAGGAATTGGTAACCCAATTGGGGGTTTCAGGGTGAAAGTAATTGAAATAATGTATACTGCCATTTGGATTTTGCCACAAGGTGTTTGGGTTGTAGTTTTGACCGCTGTAGAAAGGCACTCCTAAATAGCCGCCCGGACTGGTATTGGTTCCTGTTAAGGGATTTATTCCATTAAAATCAAAAAAGGCATCCAGCATACAACGGGTATTTTTTCCGTTCCAAACCAGTGTATTGTCATTGCGATCTGCCAATGAATCGTAATTGATATACAAGAATGAGCGTTTACCGCAAACCGGGCCTAGGCCTGAATTGAATGTCCCGCCATTGAAATTGATACCTGAAGACCCATACTGATAATTATAATAGCATGCCAACCCTACAGGTGTAGCACCAAATGCATCCGGCTTCATAAGGGGCAATTGATGCATGGTTTCTGATTCACAATCTTCCGAATCGAGGAACCTGTAATCAATAGGAACTAGCGCATAACTTCCTGCTGAATCTTGTTGAATGGAAAGTGAATCGGGGCCCTTGAAATAGAATTTATTGTTTTTTATCTGAACACCAAGCGTGTAGGAGTTGGATCGAATTAAAATTCCATTTTGGTATTCAGGAATTACCAAGGTATTGCCTACCAAATTAAATCGTGTTGTCTGCAAAGAACCTTTGCCGGCGGCATGATTAACTGAATCCTTTTGTTTTAGTTTTACATTGAAGCAATGCTGTACCCCCCTATCAAAAGCATAGCGGTATAAACTTTTCCCGCCTTGAATGGATTGGCTTCCGGAATAATTTCGGTTCTGACCATCGGGAAATGTGCCCAATGTTGCTGGTGTAATGGCTCCCTGCAAGGGAATAGTTGTTCCGGCAGGGATTTGAAATTTAAATAATCCTTTGGCATGCGCAAAAGGGTCCGGAAGGGAGCGGGTTAATAAAATCGACTTACCAGGGTTTATATCTTCCGGCCAAATATTCATGGTATCAATTCGAATTGGGCTGGCACCAAGTGAAAAAATGGGTTTATTCCAGCTTGCAGAATCAAGAGGATGTACAAGCCTCTTTCCTGCTGGGTTTCCGGGCCAAGTTACCAAAGCAGGATTTGTGGTCCACTTGCTGGTATCGTATGGTGGAAAGTCGTGCCCATTTACATACCAATTGTAAACTGATGTCCAGTTCTCGTATTTATGAATAGGCAAGGAATCAAAAGAAAACCTGCAATTCACAGAACCGGAATACATTTTTCCACCAGACCAAAACATAGGATTGGTTCTGTTTTTTAAATCGTTGGCATTGGTATAGGGAGGAAAACCAAAACTGGCTTTTGGAACTGAAAAAGAGGTACATGCAGGAGCAAATTCATCGTCAAAATCCCAAAGATTGAACACATCATTTGACAAATATGCCGCAGATGTGTTAGTGAATTCAACCGGCAATCCGTTACTGCATTGATTGGCTTGAAGTGGATTAATTTTTATCCCGACTTCAGGACTTTCAACTTTACTTGCCGGACCTAAAATTTGAATTCCATACCCCCGAAGCCCGGATACCGGAATTTTTGATTGACCGGAACCGGAAAACGACTTCAGAAAATCCCAGTTTGAAGCAAAGCTATCGTAATTGCGAAATACTTGTTGAATTTGGGCTTGGGCGGCTGATGTCGTTGTGAAGGATACCACTTGTTTGCTCGACTCATTAAGCAGTTGAAACATGCTATCGTTTACATAATTGGCCAGGTAAACCTGATTCAAAACAATTCCTGAACTAATTCCTCCTGCGCTTACAAATCGAATAGGTTTCCCTAAAAGATTATGGTTATTCAATAACAACATGGAATTGGGCTTGATTCCAATATTGAGCAAGTTCCCGTAACGAACTGGGAAAGGGTTAGGTAACGAAATGCTGTCGCTTGAAGAAAAGCGTTTTCCGATTACTGAATTTAAAGAAACACTTGAAGTAGGACTTGGCCAACCGGCTCTAAGGGTTGTAACCGTATCAATTCGCGAATAATAGGAGTAAATTTTTACGGGTGAATTCGGGCAATTTACCTCCAAGCTGGGAAAATAATGCCCCAGCTTGTTATTGTAATTCAACCATACGGTATCCACTCCATAAGAATAACTAAAAGGCCCGTTACCATTGTTCATATTCCAAACCAGATAAACCTGATTTTTGCTACCCTTAATTGGGTATTTATTGTACATATAAATGTAATCAAGGCCTTTGCCAAGGCAAACTGAATCCGGATTATCCCAGGAGCGTGGCAATTTCAGCTTTAACTCCACATTCACATGAATATTCTCAGGAACATTACTTGCACCCGGGCCTATCATTGCAGAATCTGTGCATCCCAGTTGACTATAGTTTACACTCAATTTTGGATAGAATAGCCCATTGGCATAATACCTTTTTGTAAAGGATTTGAGAAAAAGAGAGTCCTGATTATCCGGTGGAACTTTGGAGCCATAATAGGTCCCATCACCAAAATCCCATCTGAAGTAATTCAGTTCTTGTTTGGGAATTGCCGCTGTTGGAATAAAGATATAGTCTGTACTGTCGCAACGAGCCGATCCGGAGATTGTGAGGCCTACCGGGTATGCGGGCTTGAGAAAAACAGATTTTGAAAGGTTACTCGTACACCCAATGGAATCAAATGCTGCCAGTTTGATGGAGTAACTGGATTTATATTGTGTAAATTTCTTAGAAAGGATAAATAGGGATAGGTTTCCACCTTCCAATATCACTGGAACAGTATCTCCCCAATCCAAAACTATTTTTGAAACCGGGTTGGCAGGAAAGCTACCTGCGGTACTCAGATTTTGAATAGTGAACACATGACTATTGAAGCATTGACTATCTTGAGAAGTAATTTCAAATTGTGAAATCGGAGGATTGTTTACTACAATTTGAAACTGAGTATCCAGAGGTGGTCTGTTTGTGAAGTTTACGCGCAATTGAAGGGCATAAAAACCAGGAATTGAGTAGGTATAGCTTACAGCTCCATCGGGGTGAGCCGTTGGAGTTACTAACATGGAATCACCTGTTCCAAATCGCCACAAATACGATTGTATATTCTGCTTGTTCACATTGTTCAATTCGGGCAGAAATACGGTTTGAACACCCACACAACGGCCCTTTGAACCTAAAAGTGAAACAGATTGAGCAAATCCAATAAATGAAAAGGATAGGAGAAAAGAGAGCAAGAGAAATGGTTTCATAAGTTGTTATTTACGAATTAACCCTTTTCGGCTCGGAACTAAAAAGATTCAAGGAAATTATTAAACAGTTACAATTTGCCAATCCGGCCCAAATTCTGCCTTAGGTGCAGCAGCGGTACCCCGCAAAGGGCAAGGTGTTGCTTGATGTTGGTTTGCAGGAGCGACCCTAGAAGCTACCTGCAAGCCCTACAGCAAGCCAGCTTGCCCTGCGGAGTACAAGCGGAGGCACCGGCCTGCCTGCGAAAAGTTTCATTCTTGCACAGGTTTGACCGGCAGGCAAGGCCCAAAAAAAAGCCGCCCTAATCGGACGGCTTTCACTTATTCTGGCTTTTCGGGTGTGGCAGACGCATCTTTCTTTTTGCGCCCGGGCTTCTTCCCTACTCCACTAATTTTTAATTCTCCGGGATTGTTTTCTTTGTCGTAATCCACTTCTAAGGTATCGCCTTCACTCATTTCCATTTTCAGCAACTCCTCAGCCATCGGGTCTTCCACAAATTTCTGGATGGTTCGTGCCAATGGTCTGGCTCCCAAATCCGGATCAAATCCTTTGTCGGCAAGGAAATTCTTAGCTTCCTCACTTACCCTTACCTTATAACCCAACTCCTCGATGCGCTTGTACAGTTTCTGCAAATTCAGGTCGAGAATCTTGGTAATTGAATCTTTTTCCAGTGGGCTGAATACAATTACGTCATCAATACGATTTAAGAATTCAGGTGAGAAGAAACGTTTCAATGCATTTTCAATCACAATTTTTGAATTCTTTTCGTAATCCGCGCTTTTGGATGGGGTTGAGAAACCAACTCCGGCACCGAAATCCTTCAATTGGCGTGAACCCAGGTTGGATGTCATGATGATGATGGTGTTTCTGAAATCCACCTTGCGGCCCATGCTATCTGTAATGAAACCTTCGTCCAAAACCTGAAGCAAAATATTGAATACATCCGGATGGGCTTTTTCAATTTCATCGAGTAAAACCACAGCATACGGCTTGCGACGAATTTTTTCTGTAAGCTGTCCGCCCTCCTCGTAACCGATGTATCCAGGAGGAGCTCCAACCAAACGACTTACTGCAAATTTCTCCATGTATTCGCTCATATCCACCCGAATCATGGCATCTTCACTATCGAACAAATAACGGGCAAGTACCTTGGCCATTTCTGTTTTTCCAACACCGGTTGGGCCCAAAAACACAAAGGAACCGATGGGTTTATTTGGATTCTTCAATCCGGCGCGAGTACGTTGAATGGCTTTGGTAAGCTTCTTAATGGCTTCATCCTGACCAATCACTTTGCCTTGCATTTCGGTTCCCATGTTTAGCAAACGCTGGCCTTCGCTTTGCGCAATTCGCTTAACAGGAATACCGGTCATCATGGCGATTACATCGGCAACATCGTTTTCGGTAACTGCATAACGTTGGTTTTTGGTATCTTCTTCCCAACGTGATTTTTCGGTTTCCAGCTGCTCAAGCAAATGCTTTTCCTTATCGCGCAATTTGGCAGCTTCTTCGTACTTCTGACTTTTCACCACACGGTTTTTCTCTACCTTGATATCCTCAATTTGTTTCTCGAGTTCGAGGATATTGGCAGGCACGTGAATATTGCTCAAGTGCACGCGAGCACCAGCTTCGTCCATCACGTCGATGGCTTTATCCGGCAAATGGCGATCAGTTAAGTAACGACTGCTCATTTTCACGCAGGCCTCAATAGCAGCTTCATCGTAGTTTACACTGTGATGCGCCTCGTACTTGTCTTTAATGTTGTTAAGGATTTCAATACTTTCTTCAGGAGTTGCAGGTTCTACCATTACCATTTGGAAACGGCGTTCAAGTGCTCCATCCTTTTCAATGTACTGACGGTACTCATTGAGAGTAGTTGCGCCAATGCACTGGATTTCGCCTCTGGCCAAAGCGGGCTTAAACATATTCGAAGCATCTAAAGAACCTGATGCACCACCGGCTCCAACGAGGGTATGAATTTCGTCGATAAAGAGAATAACATCTGGAGATTTTTCGAGTTCATTCATCACCGCTTTCATGCGTTCTTCAAACTGACCGCGATACTTGGTACCAGCAACAAGGCTTGCCAAATCAAGCATTACGATGCGTTTGTTGAACAAAACGCGAGAAACTTTGCGTTGAATGATGCGCAAGGCAAGACCTTCTGCGATGGCTGTTTTACCAACTCCCGGCTCCCCAATGAGAATGGGATTGTTTTTCTTTCTGCGCGATAGAATTTGGGATACGCGTTCAATTTCCTTTTCGCGACCCACAATGGGGTCTAATTTTCCTTCTTCGGCGGCTTTGGTTAAATCGCGTCCAAAATTATCCAAGACAGGAGTTTTGGATTTGACATCTCCTTTTCGAGGAGTTTCCTGCCTGCGTTCTTCGGGAGGCTGGTTATAATATTCTTCGTCTTCTGTAGGCATTTCGTTTTTTACCTCCGAGATGTTATTTTCAATTGCTGCTTTAAAAATGTCATAAGTTATGCCGTATTGGCCTAAAATCTGGGAAGCCAGGTTGTCTTCATCACGCAAAATTGACAGCAACAAATGCTCCGTGCCAATGATATCGGTTTTAAAAATCTTTGCTTCGAGATAGGTAATCTTCAATACCTTTTCGGCCTGCTTGGTTAGCGGGATATTCACAAAATTGGTATTGTTAGTAGCAGAGCCCCGGATATTGTCTTCAATTGTTTTCTTCAGACGAAGCGGATCAATATCTAGCGCCTTCAAGGTTTTCAAGGCTTTTCCATCGCCTTCGCGAATCAAACCAAGCAACAGATGTTCGGTGCCGATGTAATCATGACCCAGGCGAATGGCCTCTTCTCTGCTGTATGAAATCACGTCCTTAACACGTGGTGAGAATTTTGCCTCCATATAATTTATTAATTACCTGTTATACTTACAAAAAGGGTTCCAAACTTTTTAGCAATATATACATATTGATTGCCATTTTCCACGTCGTTAGCAACGCAAAACCTTGTTTGATTCACATTTTACACGCATTGTCTATAAACGAATACGGAGGAATTTAGTTCAAATGTTCATCCAAAATTTTGTTCAACCATTTTAACATGGCAAACATGGCCACAGCTGCTATGCCCAATAAGACAAAATTTACCAAGAAAAAGTTGGCTTTGTTCTCATAGCCATCCCACAAAGTTGCCAAAATACCCGAGAGCTTATTTCCCAAAGAAGTGGCCAAAAACCAACCACCCATCATTACGGCTGTAATGCGCTTGGGACTTAACTTCGATACCAAGCTTAAACCCATAGGACTTAAAAACAGCTCCCCAACTGTTACCACACCATAGCAAGCAATTAACCAACCCGGCGAAACTTTTATGCTTCCATTGCTACCCACATAAACTGCGGCAACCATCACCAAGGTTGATAATCCCGATATCAGCAAACCAAAGGCAATTTTGCTTGCCGTGCTTAGGTCTTTCTTTCTTTTTCGAGTTAACCATGCAAAAAAACCGACTACCACCGGGGTTAAAATTACTACCCAAATGGGGTTTATGCTTTGAAACAATTCGGTATTGTACAAAAACACATCGGTATTTTCAGGTGGAAGATTTTCTTGCGCCGAGTTGCGGAAATACACCGGATAATCCCAGGTCTTCACATTTACGCCACCTTCCTTTACCGCCTGAAATTTTTCGTTGAACAAAACCACACTGTCTTTCTTATAGCTAAGCTTTTCGGCTAGGTAGAGTGAATTGGTTACTGGCTGAACTACTTCCGGCACTTCGCGGTTGGTATAGAACTGGGCCCAGGTGGTAAGCGCTGTTCCGTTCTGTTTAAAAACGGCCCAAAACATAACGGATACCGCCATGATACTTAATAAAGCAGCCAAAGGTCTTTTATCTTCAACACTGGCTTTAACATACAAGCCCACGTAAAATACAATTACCGGAATGGTAGCAAAAATGAAGGCATCTGTTGAATCTGAACCAAAGATATTGCCAGGGAAAAACCAAGCACTAATTCCAACCACAATGGCTGGTACAAACACTTGGCCAAAAATTCTGGTTAAACTCATGTCGCCAGGTTGAACCGCTTTCAACACATCGGCATGGCGGTAATGCCTTAAGCCAATTAAGAAAGTGGCAAGTCCAATAAACATGCCCACACCAGCTGTTCCAAATGCATAACCCCAACCATACTTGTTGCGCATAAAGGCCGCAAACAAGTTGCAAACTGCCGCACCAATATTGATGCCCATGTAAAAAATATTGAATCCGGAATCTTTCAATTCCTTGTATGCAGGTTCTGAATACAAGTTTCCAAGTAGGGTTGAAATATTGGGCTTGAAAAAACCATTACCCAGGATGATTAAAAACAGCGATATGTAGAAAGCGGTTAATCCCGGCAAAGCCAATCCCAAATAACCTAAGCCCATCAGGGTTCCACCAATAAGGATGGAATTTTTATATCCCAAAACTCGGTCGGCCAATAATCCTCCCAAAAAAGGCGTAAGAAAAACAAAAGCAATAAAGGTTCCGTAAATATCGGCTGCATCTTTTCTGCTCATGCCCAACCCGCCATTTTCAAGGGTTTCGGTTAGGTAAAGCTGAAAGATACCAATCATTAAATAATAACCGAAGCGTTCCCACATTTCGGTAAAAAACAGATAGCGTAAGCCGGCAGGATGTTTGGAATTCATTTTTGCAAGAAATGAATATTCTCAAAGAATCAAAAGCCATTTGTTGCTGGTAAATAAAAAAACAGCTATAGCTATTGGCTATGGCTATAGCTGGTGGCTGGTGTGTCGTCTTGCAAGGGCCAATTGCAATTGGCCCATACCTGCTCTCGCCCCCATAAAGCCATAGCTAAAAGCCATAGCCATAGCCAGCTTTACCAGCTTCCACTAGCGCCGCCGCCGCCGGAACTTCCTCCGCCAAACCCTCCAAAGCCGCCAAAGTCGCCGCCGCCGCCGCCCGAAAATCCTCCGCTTCCAAAACTTCCCCAGAATGGTGGTGGCATCATTCCTCCGCCAAAGCCTCCGCCTCGGCCTCCTCTGCCTTTCTTACTTAAAGCAATCACCACCAAGATCACCAAAATAATGACCACCAAGGTGCCAATAAAACTGCCTTGTTTACGTGAACCCGATTTGGGCTCTGTATTTACAAACTCCCCTGATGCGGCTTGCATCAACTGGGTTGTGCCCAAGTCAAGACCTAAGTAATAATTGTTTTGTTTAAACTCTCTACCAATGGTTTGCTTTATTATTCGAGATGCTAAGGCATCAGGAATGGTGGCTTCCATGCCATAACCGGTATGAATCCGAATCTTACGATCCTCTACTGCTACATAAATCAATAAGCCATTGTTCTTCCCTTTTCTACCAATTCCCCATTCCGTAAACAAACGTTGTGAATAGGAAAACACATCATCGCCTTCCAAGCTTCGCTCAATTACAATGGCAAATTGTGTCGAGGTTGAATCATCATAGGCTACCAGTTTTTTCTCCAATTGGTCTAATTCAAATGGACTCAAAACTCCCGCAAAATCATTCACCAAACGGGGTGGATTGGCCTGCTTGGGCAATTCTTTAGCCCCAAGGAACAAACTACTAAATAGTATTCCCAGTATGAGTAGCAGTCTATTCATGGCCAAACGAAATTTCATTACTCAATTCATTGGTATCATCAATTGCACGTGGGAAATAGTTCTTCAAACTCTGACCTACTTCATGTATCGCTTTTATCAAGCCTTCATGAAATTGCCCTTGTGCAAAATGCAATTTCAAAATATCTCTTTCTTTATCCCAAAAGTGCTGACTCACCTTTTCATGAATTCCCTTATCGCCTATAATGGCAAAGCGCTTCGATTCATAAGCCAGGTAAATCAAAACTCCGTTTCGCAAATCGGTTTGATGCATATCAAGCCCGGCAAAAACCTGCCAAGCCCTTTGCTCAGGGTCTATCATGCACTTGGGTTCTACATGTATGCGAATCTCCCCCGATGTATGCAATTCAGCCTGGCGGATTGCTTCCACCAGGCTGCTTTGCTCTTGTTCAGAAAAAAAGAAAGTGCTCATGTTAAAACTTCACTTCAGGTGCTTTAGCTGCCGCTGCATCTGCTTCAAAGTATCCTTTTTTATCAAAGCCTAACATGCCTGCAAACATCACCTGAGGAAACTTGCGGATATAACTGTTGTACTCGTTAACAACTCCGTTAAAGTTATCGCGTTCAACTTTTATCCGGTTCTCTGTACCTTCAATTTGCTCTTGCAAAGTGCCAAATTGCTCAGTTGCACGCAGCGTTGGATAGTTTTCGGTAATCATCATTAAGCGACCCAAAGCCTGACTTAACTCGCCCTGCGAAGCCTGAAATTTCTGAATACTTTCCGGAGTAAGCTTGTCGGGATCTACAGTAAGCTGGGTAGCTTTTGCACGTGCTTCAATAACCTGGGTAAGGGTTTGTTGTTCAAAATTGGCAGCACCTTTTACGGTATTCACCAAATTGGGAATCAAATCCAACCTGCGCTGATAAGCACTCTGCACATTTGCCCAGGCTTTTGAAGTGGCTTCTTGTTTCTGCACCATGGTATTGTAAGCGCCACAACCGCTCATTCCCAGTAAAACAATGCCGGCTAATACGGCCAGCAGGATAATGGTTCCTTTGTTCATTTGTTTGAAATTAACAGCGAGTAATTTACAAATTTGAATCCAAATTCACATACCTGACAAAATGTACGAATCTGGTTCATCAGGTCAATTCGTGTTTTCCATTTAGGCAGACAACTAAATTTAGAATTGGGGGGCGCCCTGCCCAACAAATTTCCGTGTCATATCATCAAGCATTTCCAGGCAGGCGGGGCATCCGCTTGTACTCCTCGCAAATTGCAGCAGGGCTGTAGTGGCTGTGGTGGCTTCCTGCGGTCGCCTCCTCGCTCACACATCCCTTGCAGTAATTTTCTGTGGGGTACCGCTGCTCCCCCTCGCGCATGGTACGTCCATCAATAATGTCCGTCATTTCAATCTCTCAAACCTTTAAAGAGGCTTTTCAAGTACCTACTCTTTTTCTCTCTTGCTAATTTCTTCAACAAACCTCATCTCCTGCTTACTTAATTCAAGCTCATCCAGCTTCAAGTTGGGGTCTGGCATGTACCACTCAAATTGCGAAAAATAACTTTGCATTTCTTGGTTGGTGAACACATACCCGTATTGCGCATAAATCGTATTTCTCAAGAGTTTCAAAACCTCTTTGCTGTAGGCTCGTTCATTATCTAGCTGTAATCCACAAATTGAATAAACAGTTCCGGCTTTTAGCTTTTCTGCATCGGTAGCTGCGGTAATAAAGGAATGCTCGCAAACAATACCAAACTCAATGTTCTTGACAGGTTTAAAATTTGAAACTTCTATGCGCAAACTTCCAGACAATAAGCGCACCATTCTGGCTGATTCGTCCTCATTGTTAACCCTTTTTTCAGTGAGTTTCCCACTGCCAATTACCATCCAATTGGCAGGCTTACCAAAAACATCGTTCACAAAAAAGTAGCTATTGCTGCCAAGATCAAAATCTACAGCCAGTTTTTTAATCGTCCCACCCGCCCATTTTGAACCTGTTGTTAGAATGTAATTGTACAATTGCGAATAAGCAACATTAGAACTTGCCGGAAACGAATAACTATGTTGAATCTGATTCAATCCGGGCTTAAAGGTCAACTCAAACAAATAAACAAAAACACCTTGCTCGCCTTGTGAAAACTTAAATTCTCTAGGGTCTTTCAGTTCGCAAGTTACACAGCCCGCTGCTTTCAGTTGGAAAGGCAATATCTTTCCATTGGCCATTACGCTAAAATTGGAAATTTGGCTGGTATTGGAGGTTTTATCAGACACATCACCAACCGCAGTTGGAGCCTGAAAACCTACCAATAGCTTTCGTTCTACCTGCTCTGGATTATTAAATTCAAATAATACTCGTACTTGGCAAATTTTGTCCTGCACTGTAAACGATAACTCTTCACGTTCAATAGAAATCTTACTTTCCTGTATTGGAAAAATTTGTCCACCACGACTTAAATACACTCCATCGTTGGCCAAAACTTTAAGGGTAAGGAAAAGAAACAAGGTAGAAAATTTTTGTTTCATAGGAATAGCTATTAATTAGGATGACTAGGTTTTTAATCTTGTTTTTCAGCTGGTGATTAACCTGCTTTTCAAATTTAGTATTCAATATCCAAGTTTGAGTTAAACGGCCATGCTTTGCCAAATTAAATTCAGCAATAATAAGGCTAAAGATGCTAGATTTAGACATTACAAACCAAGGCAATACATAGGTCCACCACTACCCAAGCTTGTTTTTTCATGCCCATATTATTGCAATTTTTCAAAGCAAAAAATCACCTAAGTCCTAAAATTTATTTTGGCTAATAGCTTAAACAACAAGCCATTTGAATTTTTATCTCGACCAATAACATGCTGGATTAAACTACATGTTTACAATAACAATGTGCTCAAAAACTTTATCCCTTAATTCCTAAAAGTCTTCAATCCCGAATATTAATCTGACCATCTCTTCCTGCCCAAAATGCCTGCAAAATTTGCCGTCAACTCAGTTTCCTTCACTCACCAATACGGCGCATTATGCCTTTCAATTGAAAAACCAATTTCTTTTGCCTTTTGGACCTAAGTACAACGGTCAATTGAAAAACCATAATAAATCGAACTTTTCACTCCTCATTATTCAACAACTTAAACCGGAGTACCTGATCACCTTTTACTTCCAAAACATAAATACCTTTCTTCAAACCTTTCGGAAAATCAAGTTGACTCAATCCTTCCTGCCCGATTGTTCGCTTTTCTCGCCAATGGACTTTGCCTGCTAAATCAATTAATTCAAGATAATAAACTCCTTGCATTAACCCTTGAATATAAACTTGATTTGAGAAGGGATTCGGGTAAACATTAACTACAAATTCACGCGTTTCATCTCGATTCAACTGAATACTCTTCGAATACCTGTAACTACCATCCTTATCCAACATTTTTAAACGATAATAACGAATCAATGTACTCTCAAATGCCCTTTCATGTGTATAGCGATAATTTAACAATTGCCTGCTATTTCCATTAGCTAATATGGCTCCTACTACTGCATAGTTCAACCCATCTGTAGAACTTTCAACATAATAACTTTCTAGATTTTCTTCTGAACTGCTAGCCCAATTCAATAAAGCGTTTTCATCCTGCCTAACTCCATCAAACCTGATTAAGGTAACCGGAAGTGGCGATAAATCATCTGCTCCGGTAAATAAAGATTTTCCTTTTGTTTGATTGAATGCTACCAATACATTCATGCCTACCAAACTACTCTGACTTCCTTGATATACTTGCCATCCTCCAGGCATACTGTAACGAGCCAACTTCAGGTTGCTCCCAAAATTACCAATTGTTCCACGCCATTCTGGCCTAACCTTCATGTGGATACTGTAATTCCAATTTCCGGTATCACTTTGCATATCCATAAAATAAAACATATAGGCCGTTGCTGTATCCAAATGAGGAGGCTTTCTTCCTGTATAAGAACGAACCCCAACTGCGGAAGGAACCGCATTCCCGCTTGTCCAAACAATTCGCGCAACGGTATCTTGTCCAAATAAGAAATGTTGGGTTTGCCCGGCAATTGGATTTAAGGGAATGGCTTGGCAGATTGGTGCCGGACAGGTAGGATCCAGCTCTTCTGCCCCTAAATCCGGAACACCATTTTGTGGATTCTTGGGCCTTGGGTTACCATTAATATCTTCGATTACTTCAGTCAAGTGTGTGCCTCTCCCATTTACAGACCAAATTGCTGAATCCCCTGGATTCAATTCTCCTGTTGCAGTAAACAACCATCCCGGCCAATGGCTTATGGAGTTTTGCTCAAGGTTGTTAATACTTCGTATTCCAAATAGGTTTCTGTTGATTCCTAAAACTTGGTAAGGACTCGAACTGATTGAAGAAAATACATTGTTAAAATCTGATTGAAAATTGGCAGGTAAAGGATTGTTAATGTAATAAATCTGAGGCTTGGTTCCATTGACAATATTGTTACGTAGATAAACTCCATTGCTTGATGTTCCATTGACTACCAAAGCACCAGACCCAAGAACTAAGGAATTGTGGTAAAACTTCAATCCGTTTACCAATTGTGGCCCAAGTTGAACCCTCAATGAATCAGTTGAACTGAAAATATTGTTTGAAATTAATCCTGACTTACTTGATTCCCCTTGCATGCCTTGAAAATTGATTCCCAAAGCAGAGCCATCGGTAAGAATACGATTTCCCGAAAAAACAAATCCTGAATCATTATTCAAAAACAGCATTGAACCCGCTCCAGCACTACTCGGATTGTGAAGAAAAAGATTTCCTTTCACAACTGCTTTACGGGTATTCCTCAGGTTACTAATTGGAGCTAATCTAGCGAATGAAATGGTATTCGATTCAAGGTTCAGTCCTGTAAATCCAGAAACGGAATTTGCCACCAAGGAAAGTCCCAGATAGGAACCCTTCATGTTTGTATTCCGAATACTAATTCCTTTTCCCCAACCCTGTTGGCTTAGAATCAAGGCACTATTGGTACCAGCATTGGTAAACGGATGGTACTCTCTGGCTAACAAATTACAATTACGAATGGTATCTTGATTATTTTCTCCTTCAAACCAAACACATGCACTTGCTAAACCTGTAGAAATGGCCACGTTTTCAATGGTTATTCGTTCAAAGGAAATCTTATGTGCTCCTCCTACAAAAGAAACAACTCCCGGATTAATACTTCCCTGGTTATTGCTTCTTAAAACGACTGAATCCGGATGTTGTGCCAAGGAGCTGAAAGAAATGCGAACGTTTGAACTATCTCTACCCGGGAAATTACCTAAAACAAGAGATTCATGGTAATAACCGGATTTGGCTAAAAATCTTAAGGGACCAATAGCTCCTCGGGTTTGAAGTGCGCGTAAAGCCTCGTTAAAGGAAACAAAATCCGAAGAATTTCTGCCAATTGTATAATCCCCTAGCAAGGGTGTTGAAAGACTCACCAATAAAGTATCATTTTCTGAAAATGCATCCTGTTGGTTATTCGGATTGCTTGTGAAAATTTGAATTGGATTGTGGCCATTTATCAAAGGTATCTGAGCTGAACCTGAAAAAGTAATCACAGCAGTATCGCATGGGTTTAGGGTTTGATTCACTTGTTGGGAAACTACTCCCGCCCCTTGCAATTTGTAGGATATCAGAAATGAATTTATTTGGGATTTACCTTGATTACGCACCAATACAGATAAATTTTGGGTTCCAGCGCCAATTGGAAATGAAGGCAGAACTACACGAATCGGAGCAATATCAAATCCCGAAATTGGATATTCAAATGCACCTAGGGTAGGAAGTGTTGAGCGCAATGAATCACGTTGATCTAAAGGTACCAGCCCCAATAGATTCTCCCCTTTTAGACAACTATGCTTCAATGAGAAATCGCTATCTGATTTAAAGGGTGGCAATTCATTGAAACTTCCATTTCCTCCATTGGCAGCTGTTGATTTGTAATTTGTTGAATTGAAAAAAGTAGCATTTCGAAATATCAAGGGTCCAGTAATCGGATTTACAGCATTGTAATACAGATTGCCATTGCAATTGGAAGTATTAATTGCGGTAGATTGGTAAACTGGAACATAAGTGCCTGCATACACAACAAAAATATTATTCTTTAATAGGGTGTTTACAGAACCTGAATTGAAAAAGCATGCCATTACCGGATTGGTTGTAGTTGTCCCGTACATAGCAATGGTATTGTGATGCACATCAGCAAAGCAATTGGCATTTTGAACCAGTGAAATTCCAAAATTCCCTCCTGCTCCTTTTCCTGTTCGGTTTCCTAGTATCAAATTATTGAACACCCGGATTCGTGCTGAGGTTCCAGACGCAACAGGATTGGAAAGAGTAATACCGGTAAGTGTAAAACCATCAATAGTATTCGATGAAATTTCAGTTGGAACTGCGGTATTCGAATTTGAGCAGGCTATTAACGAAATGCCGGTAGGCCCGTTTTGGTCTACCTGCAAGCGAATTCTATTTTTCTGAATTCGTATTGGAGGAAATACGCTGCTAATAAATATGCCTGTTGTATTTATTTTTTCAAATGAGTTTGAACGAATAAAGATGCCTCGATTGCTTGAATTTGTGCTGCTTCCTTGCATGTAAAACCCATAGGCTCCTCCACTAAAAAAATTGCTATCTATTTCAATTGAATCAAGGCTTGAAGCATTCACAATTGACCCACTGTAATGACCTGTCGCCAATATCCCATAACCATTATTTGCGGTTTCTCTAAGCACAGGCAATTCAATCCTGCATTTCTTAATTCTTACACCACTAACTCCAGGGTTTACTAAACCAAATCCAACGGCAATCCCTGAGTTGCGATTTACCAAACTTAAATTTTGAAAGGTGATGTACTTGGCCTGAGTAACCAAAACCACAGGACCTGAACCCATACCCATTAAAATCCGATTGCTCGCATCATTTCCTTCAAAAACAATTCGATTTATCGAGTTAGCACCTGTAATGGGGCCGGTAAGCGAAACTTGACCCAGATAGGTTCCGGGACGAATATCAAAAGTTACCGGGCCAGAAACACCTCGAGATAAAGCTGAGGCGGCTTCTTTCAACGTTTCAAAATCCGGAGAAGGCCCACCAACCGTGTAAACACCATTTAAGGGACCAAACAACAAGGTAGTTAAAGTATCATTTGAAGGTTGAACGTCAGCGAAATTATTAGGTTGAGCTATATAGACTAATAATTTGTTTCGCGAGCCTAAACTAACTTGTGTTGCTCCTGTGAATCGGACAGTATCTAAACTACAAACTGGTAGTGATACAATTCTGCTGAGGCTTTGAACAGCATTAATATTGTTTCGATAATTGGCCTGATAACTGGAAACGGGAACTGTTCCACAATTCTTCACCTCAAACTCAATATCCGATGTTGCAGGAATGGTGGTGTTTGGCTTCAACAAACGTGTAATTCGTAAATTGGGTCCTGCTGGAGAAACAAACTGGTCAGCTCCAATGCTTGGGCTAATTTGAAAAGTATCTCCATCAATATCAAACAACTGAAACGCGCGTAAATTGGCACCTCGTCCATGGCAGTCGTCTAATAAATGTAGATTGGAATTGGCAACAGGTAAGCGACGTACAAAAGAAGGCAAAACATTGCTCGAGGAATCTCCTCCTGCCGAGGCTTGTTTGTAATTGCTGCTGCTAAAAAAACTTCCTCTGTAAATCAACCAAGGATTTCCCACCGATTCACTGTAATACACATTGTGATTGATGGTGTTTCCAAGAGGAGAACTCGTTAAATAAACCGGAGTATAACTTCCACCAAAAATGGCAAAAATATTATTCCGCAAACGAATATTGCTCCAACCAAAGGTGTACAAGGCCGCATTGGAGTTGTTAGAACTGCCCCCGTTAATAACGACTGTATTTTGAAACACATCTGCAGCACCATTCACTGATGAGCTAATGAATATGCCATAATCAACAAGCTGTGTAGCATTCCAAACTGCACTGTTCAATACATTCCCAAAAATCTGCATGGGTGCTGTACTTAATCCTGAAAAGGGATTAGCACAATAAATTCCTGAGGCGGAAAAATTCAGAATGGTGTTCCGTATGATTTTATGCGCAAATGCAGCACTTGAATTGGTATTGCTTTCAAAGTGTATTCCTGTTGAGGCTTGGTTTTCCGCAATCAACTCAATTGTATTACCACTAATCTCAATTGCCTGAAAAATATTACTCAAATGAATCCCTCTGTAGCTAGTCCATTTCAGGCTATTGTTCCGAATCAGAATTCCTCCATTTTTTGCTGCATTACCCAATCCCATCATTGCAATTCCAAAAGCTCCTCCTTCAATTGAATTGCTATCAACCTGAATGGAATCGGGATCTCCACCAGTTAACGACAATCCAAGAGGCGTTCCTCCTGCTACAATTCCAATACCCGATGTTGATGCACCACTAAGTATGGGAATAAAAATTGAATTCCTTCGGATAAAAACATTTCGGGTTTGACCAACCAGCGCAATTCCGGCAGGATTTTGCCCGAACAAATTTCGAATGGTGAAATTCCGAATACGTACATAATCACTTCCATTCAGCACAAATACCGCACCTTCCGTATTTGATTCCAAGGTGCAATGTTCCGCCTGCAAGCCATCAAACGTAACTGTATTCAAAGCACTTGTCCCACGGATCTCACCCAACACAAAAGGCCCGGAATAAGTTCCCGGTGCTACCGAGAAACGAACCGGCCCACAAACACCTTGCTTTTGCAAAGTCAGTATGGCTTCATTCAAGCTTTTGAAATTGAATGCCCCTGCTCCCAAAGGATTGATGGTAAATTCTCCAGATAAAGCCGGCCGAATAACCTGAACCAGCGTATCATTTAACCGGTTATTATCAACTTGATTGTTTGGAAGACTTGTCCAGATTTTTAATGTTGCCGGTAAATTACCCAGATTTTCATTCCCCAATGCAACTGTAAGTTCACGAGAAGCAGTGCTTAAGGTAGTACTTTGAAAAATTGGATTTTTCTGAACTCCGTTTAACGACCAATGAACTACAAAAGAATTCACCGAATTAGAACCACAATTGCGAATTCTGGCTTGTATTGCCTGGGTTCCTGAACAATAAAACAAAGGATTAACCAAACCTACAGGAGCTAAATCATTGGAAAGTGCCGGAACAAGGTCAATTCCCATTCTTAGCAAATTTGAGCTGCTTTGGTTTCCTCCATTCCAAATCTGTTTTATTCCGGTTCCTGCATTCAATCGAAGAGTGTTACCAAGTCCTGTTGAACTAGAAATTTCAACAACCAAAGGACGAGATGGATCATAAATAAAATTACCCTGAACAGGCACTTGCAAATAAGCTCCTGGTTGCGCACCTATTGGCACAAATGAAGGAGAGAAATGAACCTGGCTAAGGCCCTCAACAAACTCACCCATTAGTAAATCTGTGGCTTGAGAAAGCGCGTAAGGCTGTCCCATTTTTACCGAAAAACCTTCGTAAATTTCATTGGGATTTGCAACAGCACCAATTTGAAAATAAACAGCTCCAATTCTTCCAACTCCGGCAGGTGCTCCGGTTGAGTTTCCATTTGCAAGAAAACTCCCTGGAGCTATTATCCATTGAGCAGTTTTATGTACTTTGGAATTCAATGGCAGATCAGTCTCTGTGCTCGAAAAATCATCCACTACAGCAAAACCCGGGGTACCTGCAACTTGTGAAAATATTGAAATGGGAAAAAACAAGGCCACAAAAGGGCTAATAAGGGCTAGAGCAAATCGTTTCATGTAATATTTCAGGAATCGCAAAATAGTGTAAGCAAAAATGGAATTGCATAAAAAGTAACAAGGAGTATAATTTTTAACAAAATCTGTTCTGGGAGCATTTTGCATGGAGCTTTTGGGCCAGGCTTTTGGGAAACAATTTCATAAAGATTGAAAAACTAATTCCACCAAAAGCGCGGGTCGTTCGCTTTTACTCCCCTTGCCACTTGCATAGGCCTGTAGTGGCTTAGGCGGGCTTCCTGCCGGTCGCCGCCCCGCGCACACAGGCCTATGCAACTGCCTGCGCGGGGTAACACTTCCGCCCCTCTGGCAGAAAGCCATTCAAACAAAAAGACCTCAACCCCTTCTCCAATTCAACCCAAAAAAAAACGGCAACTCCAAAAGTTGCCGTTTTCAAAAAGAAATTCTCTTTCCTACTTCTTGCAGGTATTTAGTCCAAAAGGAAGGTAGAGTGGACAAAAACTCACCAAGCTGGTTAGAACAAAAACTGCTCCTAAAATTACTAGTACCAAGCCTAAAGTGCCTTCAACAATTCCTCCGAAGTACAATCCCGCAAATAGAACAGCAACTATCACCCGGATAATTCTGTCTGTGGTTCCCATGTTTGTTTTCATCTTTTAACGTGTTTAACGATTCAAATGTAAACAGGTGCTTTGGCATGGAACGGTGACTTTAGTCACAGCTAATAAAAATCAACTTTGAGTACCTACTGATTATTTAGCACTATTAATTCAATTGAGGTGTTACGTTAAAATTAGCCGGAGTAGATGAACCTACAACCTTTTCTTTCATCTTTTCAAATTCTTCTTTGGTTATTGCAGTACGAGCTATTACTTCTCCATGCTTATTCAATTCAATTCTGCCGTATGCCGGCATTTCCTGATTTTCTTTTACCAAACTTGGATCAATGAGCGGTAAGCCTTCAACGGTAATACTTTCTTGACCATAGATATAAGGAATCCACCAAAAGTTGGAGTAAACTACTCCATCCAATAATGCTACACATCCCGGAGTTGATTCAATTGCCCTGTCCACGGCCTCTTTTACAGTTACGTTTCCGGTTGGTATGATAATAATCCAATGCACCTTATCAATTCCCTCAACCCTGTTCTTACCGCGAACAAATGTGGAGGCCTTAGAAAAATCAACATTCTTAGAAGAAATAAGGGTAAAATCTAAAATGCGATGGGTGCAGGACGCCAACAACAGAATGGCGAACATGAGCAGAGAAAGTTTAGCAGGCTTCATAATTTAAAAATTTGTGATGTATATTAAAGGTCCGAAACTATCCATTTTCCCTAGCTGTACAAGTAAAATTTCGGTCTAAGGCTAGGAAAGAAAGCAATGGTTTTAGCGATACTTTGGACAGTCAATTATCCACGCAAATCATTAACAAAAATTCAGAAAAGCAAAAGGCACAAAAATCCCAATCGTTCATATTCTCAAAAAGCCATTGCTGGTAGCCAAAGCCATCGTTCATCAAGCTGAATCGTTCTGGAAATAAAAATGCATGCTGCTTCTAACTCAAAAAATGACAATGCCATCAAAACGATTCCACTTCCCATCCTGTTAGTTAGAACTACAGCTGCGAACGGAAAATCCAAGTCCACGTTTCAACCCTGAACCTGGTATTTTCCTTTATATTCGCGCGAAAAAAACACCATGTTTGGAAAATTAGCAGAGGCCAAAAAAATGGCTGAAGAAATGAAGCAAAAATTGGCAGCCATTGAAGTTGAGGGCGTTGCAGATGGAGGAAAAGTAAAAGTGCGCGCCAATGGAAATAAGGAAGTTACTTCCATCGAAATCGCTCCCGAATTGTTGAAACCAGAGAACAAAGAGGAAGTGGAAGAACTCCTTCAAGCTGCAATTAACCGCGCTGTAAGTCAAGCCGAGGGAATTTCCGCCGCCGAAATGCGCTCCATGATGGGAACCATGATGCCCGGAATTGGAAACCTGTTTTCTTAGTTTAGCAATTTTTCGGTGCAAAGAATCTGAATAAAATCAGAAACCTCAATCAAGCAGAAACTTAAATTCGCAGGCAATTTTAGAAACAAAGTCATTACGTTTAATATGCAAACCAAAGCCAACCACCGCGACGAGTTCATTTACCGTCACATTTCCCCCATGGCCAACGAAACGGAAGCCATGCTGAAAACCATTGGTGTGGATAGTCTGGATCAATTAATTGATGAGACGATTCCTTCCCATATTCGGTTAAAAAATCGCATGAACCTTCCCGAAGCCATGTCAGAACAAGAATTGCTGACGTTTCTGGCTGAGGTGGCATCAAAAAATAAATTGTACACCAATTACCTGGGCCAAGGTTACTACGGTACCTATACCCCAGGTGTCATCCTGAGAAATATTCTCGAAAATCCAGGATGGTACACGGCTTACACACCCTACCAGGCAGAAATTGCACAAGGTCGCTTAGAAGCCTTGCTCAATTATCAAACCATGATAATAGACCTTACCGGTATGGAAATTGCCAATGCATCCCTATTGGACGAAGGAACTGCAGCTGCTGAAGCCATGCATATGCTTCATGCAGAAACAAAAAAAGATTCTGCTACAAAATTCTTCGTTTCAGAACTTTGTTTCCCGCAAACAATTGACGTATTAAAAACCCGTACCGAACCTATTGGGGTTGAATTGGTGATTGGTAACCACGAAACTGTTCAGTTTGATGAAACCTATTTCGGTGCTTTGATTCAATACCCTGCCGGAAATGGTCAGGTGTTCGATTACTCCGCATTTATGAACAAGGCAAAAGCGGCTAACGTTATGGTTGCAGTTGCAGCAGATTTACTTGGCCTTACCTTACTTACACCTCCCGGAGAATGGGGTGCTGATGTAGTGGTTGGTTCTGCTCAACGTTTTGGTGTTCCTATGGGATATGGCGGACCACATGCTGGTTATTTCGCCACAAAAGATGCTTACAAACGTCAAATGCCGGGTCGTCTTATTGGTGTGTCAATTGATTCCCAAGGCAACCGCGCTTTGCGCATGGCGCTTCAAACACGCGAACAACATATCAAGCGCGAAAAAGCTACATCCAATATTTGTACTGCACAAGTTCTTCTTTCTATCATGGCTTCCATGTACGGAGTTTACCATGGACCAAAAGGATTAAAAGGAATTGCAGGCCGTGTGCATGGACTTGCAACACAATTTGCAAAAGCCCTTCAAGGCAATGGCATTAAGCTTAGCAATGCGCATTACTTCGACACATTGACCTTTGAAGTTGCCGATGCTTCAAAAATTTATGAAGCTTGCCTTGCTGCCGAAATCAACATTGCAAAAGTAGATGCAACGCATATTCGCGTTTCTGTTGATGAAACCCATACAGCTGAACAACTTTCAAAATTAGCTTCAGTAATTTGTGGTAAAGCAGTCCTGGTTGAACAGCTTGAAGAGGTACCTGTAAGTTTTCCTGAAGGCATGAATCGTACTTCAGACTTCATGACACATCCTGTGTTCAATTCTTACCACAGCGAGCATGAAATGCTCAGGTATATCAAATCATTGGAAGCTAAAGACCTTTCACTTTGCCATTCCATGATTCCACTGGGCTCTTGTACCATGAAGCTAAACGCTACCAGCGAAATGGTTCCTGTAACGATGCCGGGCTTTGGCTTATTGCATCCATTCATTCCAAGAAATCAGGCTGAAGGATATACTCAAATCTTCAAAGAACTTACCCATGCACTCAAAGAAGTAACAGGATTTGCAGGTATTAGCTTACAACCCAATGCAGGTGCACAAGGCGAATACGCTGGTTTGATGGTGATTCGCGAGTACTTCAAAGCCAAAGGTGAATCACACAGAAATATTGCTTTGATTCCTTCATCGGCACACGGAACAAACCCTGCAAGTGCTGCCATGGCCGGTATGAAAGTGGTAGTTACAAAAACCCTTGAAAATGGGTATGTAGATCTTGAGGACTTGCGTGCTAAAGCCATCGAACACAAAGACAACCTGGCTTGTTTGATGATAACCTATCCTTCTACCTACGGAATCTTTGAAGAACAAATTACGGAGGTTTGCGATTTGATTCACCAAAACGGTGGTCAGGTGTACATGGATGGTGCCAATATGAATGCCCAGGTTGGTTTAACCAGTCCTGCCAACATTGGAGCCGACGTTTGTCACTTGAACCTACATAAAACCTTTTGTATTCCTCACGGTGGTGGTGGCCCTGGTATGGGACCCATTGGGGTTGCAGCGCATTTAGTTCCTTTCCTTCCTGGACACAGCGTGGTTGATATGGAAGGTGGAAACCAATCCATGACAGCAGTTTCTGCTGCGCCTTGGGGAAGTGCTTCTATCCTGCTCATTTCATACGCTTATATCCGCATGATGGGCACTGAAGGATTGGAAAATGCAACCAAGTATGCCATCTTAAACGCAAACTACATCAAAGCCCGTCTTGAAAAAGATTATCAAATTTTGTACGTAGGAAGCAAAGGACGTTGCGCACATGAAATGATTCTTGATACCCGCGTATTCAAAGGTACAACTGGAGTTGAAGCAGAAGACATCGCCAAACGCTTAATGGATTATGGCTTCCACGCACCTACTATGAGCTTCCCAGTTGCGGGTACCATCATGATTGAGCCAACTGAAAGTGAGCCCAAAGCTGAACTCGACAGGTTCTGTGATGCGATGCTTTCGATAATGGAGGAAGTAAGAGCCATTGAAAACGGTAGTGCAGATAAAAAAGACAATATGTTAAAAAATGCACCACATACAGCAGACATGGTTACAGCAGATACTTGGGAACATGCTTACAGCCGTCAACAAGCTGTATATCCATTGCCTTATGTAAAAGCCGCTAAATTCTGGCCAACCGTTGGAAGGGTTAACAATACACATGGCGATAGAAATTTAATTTGTGCTTGTTTGCCTATTGAAGCTTACATGAACTAATTGATATACCTTCACTTCATAGAAAAAGCGCCGGCTAGCCGGCGCTTTTTTTGTTGAGGTTCTTTCAACAAAAGAGGCAAAACAAAATCATTCCAAAATCGAGCCATTGCCCCATTTTGAGAATTTGCCCCAATTTAAAACAATATTGACCTTTGTACAAAACCACAAAATAATGATTTTCAATTACTTGCAAAGAATGGCCCGATTTTTTCTTGTTAACTATCAAAACTCAACAAGAAAAATGAACGTTAAAATTATTGCCGCCCTAACCATTATTGGACTAGCATCTTGCAAAAAAGGATTGGTAGAAAAATACGAAAACTCTCAGGAAACTGCAGTTTTTTCTGAGGTAAAATCAATGAGCGACCTTAAGGTACCTGCCGGATTTAATTGGGCGACAACCAAGACCATTCAGGTAAATATTCAGTTGAAAGATAGTAAAGATGAGGCTGTAAAAGGCGCAAGCATTTACTTAATGAATGATGGATATGTTAATGGGGGAAAAGTAGTATTAAGCGGCGCCTTGGATGCGAATGGTGAATTCAACGCAAGCATTGAAGTACCTGCCTTCCAAAACGAAATTGTAATAAACAGTTCATACAAAGGTATTCCGGAAGATATTTTAGTCCACATTTCGGGTAATACAGCAATTGCGCGCTTAGGTGGCTCAAAACCAGCACCACTTAACACGGTACAATCAAAAGAACCAATTCCAACAGCATTGGGAAAAAGCTCAGGAAACAAATTCAATGTTTTGCCTTCATCAAGAACATGGACAAGTGGCACAGATGGTGGAGTTCCCAATTACTTAGAAACTCCAAATGATTTTGTTTCAAGCACACTTCTGGCACAAATAAATACAGCACTTCCAAGTGGAAGAGCAGTACCTTCAAATTCCCCTTTACTTGCAGAAAATGGAATTCGTGTAATTAAAGTTACTCAACTCGCTGAAGTATTTGTAACTTTTGTAAGCGAAGGAGCTTCCTACAAAAACGCCTTGTTCTATTATACCTACAATGAAAACAATCCTCCTGCAAGTCTTGAGGCCATTACCAATTATACAGTTGTATTTCCAAACACCTCGTTCTCCGGTTCAGGCGGCGGATTACTGCCCGGACATAAAGTGAAACTTGGCGTATTTCCTGCCGGAACTGTAATCGGATATGGCATTGCAGCTAATGGATGGAAAGGGAATTCGGAAGGATTCAATGGCGTAACAAATGGTCTTTGGACAGTATTTGGCGAAAAGCAATTTAACCCTGAAACAAACCCTTCATTAAAACAACATATGGTTTTATTGAATGATGCAGCAAATCATCGTATTGTAATGGGATTTGAAGACATCAAAAGAGATTTAAACAATTGCGATCACGACTTTAATGATGTTATGTTTTATACTACATCAAACCCATTTAATGCCATTGATGATGAAGATATAACACCCTTGCCACCCGTTACAGATACCGATGAAGACGGGGTAGATGATACCGAAGATGATTACCCAACAGATCCCAACAAGGCCTTTAACAATTACACAGGTACCGGTTCGGTTGCATTTGAAGACCAATGGCCATCAACAGGAGATTACGACTTGAACGATGTTGTAATGAACTATTCATACAATGTAATCACCAATGCCCAAAATAAAGTTGTTCGCGTGGAGGGTAATACCACTTTAAGAGCAACAGGCGGAGCATTCCAAAATGGATTTGGAATCCAATTCCCGGTAGAGCGCGCCAAGGTAAGTAACGTTTCAGGAGCTACACTTGAGGCTGGGCAAAACAAAGCTGTTTTGGTTCTTTTCCAAAACATGCGCCAGGAAATGGTAAGCTGGAATACAATACGTGGCGGATCAACAAGTGCTTCTAAAAACTATTCCCTTTCTTTTGATATCAGCAATGGACCGTCACTTTCCCAATTTGGATTAGGTGTTTACAATCCTTTTATTTGGAATGGAAGTATGGGTAGAGGATATGAAATCCATCTGCCGGGCAAACAACCTACAGACCTCGCAAATCCTACCGCTTTTGGAACAGGTAGAGATGGAAGCAATGTTCAAAGTGGCGACACCTATGTTAGTAAAACAAATCGTTTACCATGGGCCATTCAAACACCGGCTAATTTCAGTTACCCGGTTGAAAAAGCAGATATCAATTCAGCTTATACCAAGTTTGCAAGTTGGGTACAATCCGGAGGAAGTCTATTTGGAGATTGGTATTTACCCAATTCAGGTTACAGAAACAGCGAGAACATCTATTAATAAAATTGAGTTTTGAACGAAAGAAGGGCGCCGCAAGCGGCGCCCTTCTTTCGTTTTTAGAATCTCCACCATTCATGTAAAGCCGGAGGAAACCCGCTTGCTTGTGTTTTATGTGTTACCTTTTAACAGTCTAAAAAACTATCAAATCTAATTAACCACAAGCTTCCATTTGTGCTTATTCACTATTCGAGTTCAATTAAGATAGCATTCTTCTCAACTGCTTGTTTAGGCTCCACAGCAATGCGCTTAATCACCCCTTCCCCATCCGCTTTAATTACATTCTCCATCTTCATCGCTTCCAACACCAGCAAGGCGTCGCCCTTTTTAATTGAATCTCCAACGTTGGCCATTATCCGCAATACCAATCCCGGCATTGGAGCCTTCACATTGTTGGCTTTATGGGTCATCAATTTATCCAAGCCTAACTGACTCAAGAGTGCATCATATTCATCGCGAATTTGAACGGTTTGCTTGTTCCCATTCACTAGGATAGTCATATTTTTCCCACTTTCATCCTTCTCCAGCAATTCAATATTTAGCGATTGCCTGTTCAGAATCATGTGGAATTTATTGGGCTCCAAGCGCACAATATCCGCTTCGGTAAGTTGTCCGTTTAAGAGTACCTGACCTTTTTTCAGGTCAAACTGAATGTGTTGATCGTTTACTTGAATGTTCAGCATCGCTAAATTTTTAGTTTATTGCGGGGGTAAGTGCCATGAGAAAACTAGCTATTTTATTTATTCCGTTAATTCTTTCAGGCGGATGCAAGTTAACCAAATCTTCGGATTCAAAAGAACAGAAAATACTTGAAAAAGTAATCCTGGAAGATGTTGTGATAAAAGCTTCAAATTCAGCCAAACCCGTGCCATTTCAGCCCATGGCTAACCGCATGGCCGATTTGCTGCATACCCGATTGGAATTAAACTTCAACCTAAGCAACCAAACTGTGGCAGGTAAAGCCACATTAAAACTCAAACCCTTTGCAGACCCAATTACCAATGTCCACTTGGATGCTCAGGCTTTTGAATTGCTGCATGTTGCAGAACTAAAAGGCAAAGACACGGTCAACCTGAATTACAGCTACAAAGACCAGGTAATTCAGATAAACTTAGCCGCTACAAAATCGGTATCCGATACCTTTTTAGTGTATATCGATTACATTGCCAAGCCCAATCAAATCAAAGGCCAGGGTGGAAAAGCCATCACCGATAACAAAGGGCTTTACTTCATCAATCCGGATGGAAAAGACCCCAATAAACCTACCCAAATTTGGACTCAAGGAGAAACACGTCACAATTCCTGCTGGTTTCCAACCATTGATGAACCTGCCGAAAAACACACATCCGAGTTTTTTATTACCATACCCGAAAACTGGGTGAGCCTTAGCAATGGCCTTCTCATTTCATCCAAACCTGCTACAAAAGGGTTTAAAACCGATTATTGGAAACAAAATCTGCCTCATTCAACCTATCTGTCCATGTTAGCCATTGGCGATTTTAAAATCACCAAAGACAGCTGGAGAGGAAAAGAAGTTTCGTATTACCTCGAACCCGATTACCATCGGTATGCACGAACCATCTTTGGCAAAACCCCTCGCATGATTGAGTTTTTCTCGCAGCTTACCGGAGTTGCGTATCCCTGGGAAAAGTTCTCACAGGTGGTTGCTCGCGATTTTGTGAGCGGAGCCATGGAAAATACAAGCGCGGTTTTGCATTACGAAGGCGTTCAACACTCAGACCGTGAGCATCTCGATAAACCACAGGATGATATCATCGTTCACGAGCTTTTTCACCATTGGTTTGGCGATTTGGTTACAGCCCGCAGCTGGAGCCAGCTCCCACTCAACGAAAGTTTTGCCAGCTATGGTGAATACCTGTGGAACGAACATGAATTTGGATACCGCACCGCCGGTTACCATTTTGAACGAAGCCTGAATGCTTACATCCGCTCAAAACACAAACACAAAACCCCACCTATTCGCTACAGATACCGTGATCCAGATGAACTTTTTGATGTGCTCAGCTACCAAAAAGGCGCGCGTATTCTGCATTACCTGCGCTATCAATTAGGCGACTCTGCCTTCTTTAGAGGAATTCGTTTCTACCTTACAACACATGCATTCAAAGCCTGCGATATTCATGACCTCAGGCACGCATTTGAAGAAGCATCAGGAAGAGATTTGACCGCATTTTTCGACCGCTGGTTTCTTAGCGGAGGACACCCGATTTTGGATATTGAACATTTGGAAGCTACAAACGAAAGGTCCTTCAAACTTGTAATCAAACAAATTCAAGATAGTAGCATGGGCATTTTCCACTTGCCCATCTCCATTCGCGCTTTCCGCGAAAACCTCCCCGACTCTGTTTTTTGCTTGGTTTCTGAAACCCGTTACATGGAACAGGAAATCAAAATTGAGGGCTTGTTAAGTGTTTGTGTAGATGAAAATGCTGCCCTTCCCGGACAGCTTTTTGAAAAAAAGTCAATGCAGGCCTGGCTAACGCAATTGGGCTCCAATCAAATTGCCTATGGTGCTTTTCTTCGCGCAGCAAAAGAACTCGCCAATCGCGATGGGGAAAAGGTAAAAACTCATGCCGGAGAATTAATCAAATCTTTGCTTCATAGCCCGGAATGGACAACACGACTTCAAGCCATCAACCTCTGTTTGCACCATAGCGCACTCAACGATTTGCTAGTCTCAGATTTGCAAAATCTTGCACGCGCAGATAAAGAAAGTAGGGTTCGCGCAGAGGCACTGGTTGCCTTAGGTGGACAAGGAAAATCACAATTGCCTGAATTAATCTTCGCACTCAACGACTCCTCCTATCAAGTGGTTTCAACGGCTATTGGACTGTTGGCCTCCTTGCATGCAGATACCGCATTGCTATTTGCTAGTCGTTTAGAGCATGAACCTAGCGGCGAATTGCAAGAAACCCTATCAGATATTTATGCAGGAAAAAGAACACCTCAAAAACTCAATTACTTCAAATCAGTTCTAGGGAAGTTTGGACTTTACCGTCATGCCATTTTCAGAAACTTCTGCGATTACCTATCAACGCTTGAAGGACAAGAAGCCATGAATGGCCTATCGCTGTTAAAATCCTATGTACAACAAAGCAGCGACAAAGACCTTCCGCTAAAAACAGAACGCTTCCTCAACAAATGGATTAAAGAAATTGAACAAACAAAAAAACAGAACTCCGAGCTTTTGTTAAAAGAACTAAAAGCCCTGCAAGAAAAGCTCTCTAGCCAGGGATAAACAATAATTCTACAAAAAAAGCCGGTTAATTCCGGCTTTTTTTGTGTGTATTCTATCATCAAATCAAGGCTTAAACACCAACTGATCCACCGCTACAACCCGCATGCTGCCGCGGTGCTGAAGAAAGCCAATCAAGCGGTAATTATCCAGATTAATCGTAGGATGAACATAGATTTTTAGGTAATCATCATCTTTACTAACCGATAAGCTTGCCATTCTGCGCACCACATTGCTATGGTGCAAGACCCGATCCTTGTTTTCACCCGAAGTAATTTCAGATTGAATACTTTTTTGCACCAATACCGCATGAAAATCGAGTGAATCCAATGGCCCCCAGGCTTTATAACCAACAATTAAACTATCCTCTCCCGGAATGGCTGAAATTTTTAAACGCATAAAATTGGGGGTTGGTCGCGCCAGGTTTTGGGTAATATCAACCCCTATTCGCTTTTTATCCGAACCCGCTTTGGGCTTTCCGCCATTTACCAAAGCCATGGGCGTATAATAACTGGGTTCATTGTGCACCTTGCAATACGCCAACTGCCGCTTAGAATACATCGAATCCGAATAAGGATCAACCCAACCCGATTTATTCCAATAATCCACGTGGTAATCAATTACATAAACCGGCGTTTGCGAACTATCACTCAAGTGAATCACTTCCTGCATAAAGGCATCCGCAAAAGGACATGAACTGCATCCTTCCGAACTAAAAAGTTCAATAAGAACATTGTTTTGATACATGGGTGTTTGCCCATTGGGCGTAAAAATATCCTTGTTTTGCTGCGCATAAGCCTGCGGAACTGCAAAAATCAAGAGTCCAACCAAGGCAACAAGAAAACGAAATTCAAATTTCACCATAGCACAAACATAAGAAAGGGTTCGATTAAAGGATGCGTAGAATACCCCCAAGGGTTGCATTCTTCCTTCAACGGTCTGATTTATTGCTGGTTTGGCTTAACCCCTGAAATTGCCTAGTTTTGCAGCATGACAAACGATCAGTTGAAAGACCTGAGATTTAGGGTAGATGCCCTGAGGAGGTATCTTTGACATCGATAGCAAGCTACTCGATATCCAAGAAGAAGAGGCCATGAGCCGTCAGCCCGGATTTTGGGACGACCCCAAAAAAGCCGAGCAAATTTTAAAAGCTACCAAACAAAAGAAAATCTGGACCGATGCCTACGAAGCCTGCACTGGCAAAGTAGACGACCTCTCCGTTTTGTATGAGTTTTTTCAGGCCGGAGAAGGAACTGAAGAGGAGCTGGAAGCCAATTACCAAGATGTGCTTCAGGCCGTTGAAGAATTGGAATTCAAAAACATGCTCAGTTCGGAAGAAGACCAAATGAACTGTGTCATTCAAATCAACTCCGGTGCGGGTGGTACAGAAAGTCAGGATTGGGCAGAAATGCTCATGCGCATGTACCTCATGTATGCCGATAAACATGGCCTGAAAGCCGCTGTTTTGGATGAACAAGCGGGTGATGGTGCCGGTATAAAATCCTGCTCCATTGAAGTTGAAGGCGATTTTGCTTACGGTTACCTAAAAGGCGAAAACGGCGTTCACCGCATGGTGCGCATTTCACCCTTCGATTCCAATGCCCGTCGCCATACGTCCTTTGCTTCCGTTTATTGCTATCCCATTGTCGACGACTCCATTGAAATTGAGGTAAAAGATGCAGACATCGAAATTCAAACCTCACGCTCGGGTGGTGCAGGCGGACAAAATGTAAACAAGGTAGAAACCAAGGTGCAGCTTACCCACAAACCAACCGGAATTGTCATTGTATGCCAGGTTGAACGCTCGCAAAGTGCCAACCGCGAACGCGCTTTGAAAATGCTCAAATCGCAGTTGTACGAACTCGAACTACGCAAACGCAACGACGAACGCGCTAAAATTGAAGCCGGCAAAAAGAAAATCGAATGGGGCTCGCAAATTCGGAACTACGTTTTTCACCCCTACAAACTGGTAAAAGATTTACGCACCGGCGTAGAAACCTCCGATACCATTGGCGTAATGGATGGCAACCTCGATCCATTCATCAAAGCCTACCTGATGGAGTTCAATTAGATAAAAAACCAAAGGCCTGCCCAACAGCAGGCTTTTTTATGGAACAACAAGCGCATAAGTAGGGGCCCTGCGCCCGGTAATGCAAAGCCCTGCCAATTCAAAATTCGTTACCACCGGGCGCACCAGGCTTTCCGCTTGTAATCCTCGCCCGGATTTGCAGGTGGCTGTAAGCACTGCAAAGAGCTTCCGGGGTCGCTTTTGCAGCGCAACACCCACCGCAACCCGGCCTGTGGGTTACCGCTCCAATCCCTGGTCCAAATCCAACTAACAAACCATTTCAACCTTATCCATGCCCGAAGCTGTAGGTTGAATAAGTTGAACTAATTCTTTTTCCCAAAAAAACGCAATGCTAAAAAAATGATCAGCACAGCTAAAGCCAAAGGAAAGATTATAAGCATCCATTCCCCGAAACCCAGATTTCCCAGAAAATTAAATAAGAACTTTTTCATGCTTTTTGATTTTTGAGGTATTCCTAGGAAACTAAAATAAAAATTCCCAACTCAAAACCAATAAACCCAAATCATCCTTCGTGCACCAGAAAAACCCAAAAACAACTAAAAGAGCATTATCTTTGCACTCACATTGTTATTTGACATTTGGGGCTGACCGGTATTGACGGGGTGCGCAAAGGCGTGTAAGCATGCAGTGCATTGAGTGTGTTGGCACTTTAATCTCAATCCTTAAACTTCTAACTGGCGAGTCTAACTTCGCTATGGCTGCTTAATCAGGACGATTAAGTGAGCCCTCAGTCGGCTGCTGTTTATCCTGTCGCAGCAGTAATCGACTGTCATTCGGCAGGGTTCTGTAAAATAGGGTCACCTTGTTTTGCAGGTATTTAGGTGACTTAGGTTGAAGTTGGCAAGAGAAGCGGCCTGCTTCGACTGAAATCAATGCTTCACTAAGCATGTAGAAAGCGCGACCAATCCACTTCCGGACCAGGGTTCAACTCCCTGCAGCTCCACGAGAAAAAGAAAGAGTAGGAAGAAAGAGGAAGAGTAAATTTAGCACTTCTCTTTCTCTTTTTTCCGTCTCTTTCTTTGTCCTTACCACCATAGGTTATATTTCTACTTAAACCTTTGTCAGAATTTGTAATGATAACCAAGCCTAATTACTTGTGTTTCGTAATAATCGGTACTAATGTATTTAAAACCTTGCCCCTGAATTTCTTTACTGATAATCATCGTGTTTAAAATATCTATTGCATTAAGAAATAATTCGCCTTTACCCTTTTGCAAACTCTTTTTAATGCCTAGGTCTAATGAGAACCGTTGTGCAATTTTTCCTTGAGGCATAATGTCTGGAGCCAAATAAATTGCAGTTAATTGTGCATCAAAGTTTTTAGGCAAATGAAAAGTGTTATTCAGTTTTATACTTCCTGAAATAATTTCTTGCTTGTCGGCTGAAAAGGTATTTGGAACAGGGTATTTATTTTCAACACTAAAAGCATTGATTTGATTGTGATACCCATTAAAGTTTAAATTGAAGGAGTACCATTTTACAACTTCTTGTGTCAATACAACTTCTAAACCGGTATTATAACTTTTACCTGCATTTTGGAATATTGCATAAATCAAATTGCTGTTTGAAGAAATGCTCGAAATACGAGTAATAGTTCCGTCTGCAAATCGATGGTAAATAGCAAAATATAAATAGCCTTTGTCCCAACCTGTCTTGTACCCAAGTTCCAATGAATTAGTGAACTGTGGTCTCAGAGCTGGATTACCAACTTTAATAATTTCTGCATCATCATATTTTGGAAATATTCTAATATCCACTTCATTTGGTCGATCAACTCTACGATTATAGAAGATTGAAATTTTGTTTCGGTCGTTTATTTTGTATCCAAATCTGGCATTAGGAAATGGCTGTGCATAATAATATCCATCACTTTTGTAAGTATTGTGATTGGGATTTACATCATATTGAATTTTCACATATTCAATTCTCAATCCCAATTCTGCTTCCCAATTTTTGTTCTCAAAGATAAAGTTTCCATAAATGGCAGGTACTAACTCCTTATAAATTGCCCAACCACCAGCATTGGTATCTAAAACAGAATTTAATCCAGGAATAAATTGCATATTGGTAGGAATATTCCTATTGCGAAGTTTTATGCCGGTCTCAATTCTTCCATAATTCAAAGGTTTTATATAGTCCAAATTAAAGTCATAAACTTGCTCGTCTGATAATAATTTAAAAGCATCTGTTCCGAATTTTGTTGGCAAATAGTTATCATAAAAATACTTTTCATCTTCTCGGTGAAATGTATAGTTCAAACCAATATTTAATAAATGGCCCGCCTGTTTAAATTTATGCTGATAGCCGGCTGTTGCCATCACTGTTGTTTTTAGTTCATCCTCCAAAAATTGCCACAATCTTCGCCTTACTGTATTGTCTGCATTAAAAAAAGGTTGGTCTCCTCTATCAATTATTTTTTCGCTACCAAATAAAGTCGAAATTGTAAGGGTATTGTTTTGATTTAAACTCCAATCAACCCCTGCTTTTGATGTAAAAAAGTTGGTATTCCGATTTCTTTTTAATTGCTGATTGATAATAGCTCCATCATCATACGTTCTTGTTACAAATTCATTCTTATTTAAGGTTTGTGTATAAAGATTGTCTGTTTGGAAAAATAGGTTTATCTTATTTTTTCTGTAGTTCAGTGATAAAGATGGATTTATTTTAGGCGTAAATTGATATTGTGGCCTAATGGTTGGCAGGTTTTCTTGCCTAACCCACAAAGAGCCTAAACCAGTTGTAAAGCTAACTTTTCCGTTAAAACCTTCTTGTTTATTTTTCCTCATTACAATATTGATGATGCCTGCATTTCCATTTGCATCATGCTTGGAGGAAGGATTGTTAATGATTTCAATTTTTTCAATAGCCGAGGAAGGAATGTTATCTAAGCCCGATTGACTTCCAAAACCAGTTAATGCAGTTTGTTTGCCCTCAATTAATACTGTAACTTTATCATTACCTCTTAATTGCACCTTTCCATCTTGAACTGTAACGCCTGGCAAATTTTGCATTGCCTGTAAAACAGAACCTCCACTTTGACTAATATTATCTTCTACTTTAAAAGTTTTTTTATCCATTTTACCATCTACCTCATCTCGCTTTGCCACAACAACAACTTCAGTAAGTTTTTTCCTTTCTTCTTCTAAATCTATTGTGGAAATATCCAAAAAATCAGAAAGGCTACCAACATAAATAGATTGCCTTTTAGTAACATAACCAATAAAAGAAATTTCAAAGTAATAGTTGTTTGGTTTAACATTAGAAAGCGTAAAACGGCCTTCCTCGTTACTTACTGTTCCTGTTACAAAAGCACTATCCTTTTCGGTTTTCAATACCACATTTACATAAGACAAAGCGGATTTATTCGCTTTGTCTATCACTAAACCAGAAATGGTAACACCTTTATTTTGACAAAAAGCTGTAGTAATTAATAATGTAACCAAGATTACGATTGAAATTAATTTTGCTTGCATTGTCTGTTACTACATTTAGTTTTTGATTTCTTTGATAAATCTACCGTTACTATCAAAAAGCAAATCCATTCCTTTAATTTCAGCTTCGTAGGTAATTGTTCCATTTGTATCAGTAATTTTAGCAGCCCCTTTTACCTTCTGCCCTTTATAGTTAGCTTTTACATATTCTAAAACACCTTTGGGCAATTGGTTTAATTCAATTTCAACTTCGGTTTCTAATAGGTTGCCTTGTGCATCAAACAAAACCGATTGTTCTGTTTTGTTCAACTCAAATTCAGCTTCAAAATTACTCTCTTCCTTTTCCCACTTTTTTACTTTTGCTTGGGGGAAATTCTTTTGAAAAGCTGTTTTTACTGAAGCAGGAACATCTTTTTCCTGTAATTTTTGTGCAAAGGTGAGTGATGTAATCATCGCTGCAACCGTCATTAATGCTAACTTTTTCATTGTCTTGTTTATTTATTTGTTTAAAATTTATAGGACAAAGTTGCAACCCGATTTAGAAGAAAATTAGAATTTTTAGAAAGCCACCGAAAAAGAATGAAAATTGTTTTCAAATGAATAGGAAATCTTCCAGCTATTCAGGTCAGCAATTTTCTTGATGATAGCCAAACCCAAACCATTACCCTGTTCGGATGGATTGGATTTAGAAAAGCGATTAAAAAGCTTATCGGAAACTAAGGATTCCGACTGACCAGTGTTTGAAAATGTAAGAGAATGATTTGAGAGAGTAACTAAAACCCGACCATTACTTACATTGTGTTTAATAGCATTTAAAAAAAGATTGTTAATGAGAATTTCAGCTAAAACAGGATTTGATTTTACTTCCACAACTTCTTTCAATTCAGTTTTTATTATTAGGCAATTTGCTTTTGCCTGTTCGGTAAAAAAGTCAAAGTGCTTTTCAATTGCCTCATTCAAATAAAATGTTTGCTTCTCGTTATAAATGTCGTTTTCCATCTTTGATAGCAACAATAGGTTTTTGTTCAAACGATTTAGACGTGAAACGCTATCGTTCAAAGAACTAAGTATTTTATATTGGTCCTGTGTGAAATCAGTGTTTTGGATAAGTGTATCAATTTTTGCCTGAAAGACAGCCAAAGGCGTTTGCAGTTCGTGAGCTGCATTTTCAATAAATTCTCTTTGACTATGATAGATTGAAGTATTCTTCTCAATCAATTTTTCAATACTGTTATTTAAACGATTAAATTCTTCAATACTTGTTTCTGCAAATTTTGGGTTATTTGATTTATCAATTTCAAATTTTTCAATTTGATTTAAGGTTTCATAAAATGGTTTCCAAAGATTGATGGATAGTCTTTTTGTAATTACAAATAAACCAATAAGCAATAGTGAAATGATAGTAAAAAAAAGTAATGCTATGCTCTTCATTAAATCCTCTTTTTCTACCAGGTTAATTCGTGCCGAATACGTAAATGGATATCCATCTATCAGAACAGAAGCATTAAGCTCTCGGTATGGTTCTATTTCAGCGTCTAAAGCATCATAGTAAGAGTTATTAAATATTGTATCTTTGACAGAATTTCTAAAGGGAATTATTTTAATATTCCTATTGTATTTATTCCAATTTTTAATATCTGCGATTTTTAAGGTAGGCAATGAATATTTTACAAATTCATTCTTATGTAGCACAAGTGTTTCGTCAGTTTCTTCAATGTATAACCTCTCAGTAAAATAATAGAATAACGGTGCGGATACGATTAACAGCATCACTGAAAAAAGCAAATAAACCGTTGATGTTTTATGTAATAGTTTTTTAGTCATTCTGCCATTTGTAACCTAGTCCGTAAACTGTTTTTATGTAATCGCTGCAACCTGCTTCTTTCAGTTTGTTTTTTAGGTTTTTAATGTGAGCATAAACAAAATCGTGATTATCCAGCATATCTGCCATATCGCCTGAAAGATGCTCGGCTATGGCACTTTTTGAAAGTACTCTGTTTTCATTACCGATTAAATACAACAGCAAATCAATTTCTTTTTTTGTTATGTCAATTTTGCTACCTTTAACTTTTACAGTTTTTGAAAGAGTATCAATTTCAATTTCGTTGTGTGCAACAACGTTGTTTCCCTTAAAATTTTTTCGTCTTATAAGAGCTTGTATTCTAACCAAAAGTTCTGATAAATGAAAAGGCTTCGTAAGGTAATCGTCTGCACCTAATTGTAAACCTTCAATCACATGCGTCCAAAACGTTCAGTATAGAAAATAGGAACCCTTGCCTGACGTTGATTTCAGGCCTCTGAACCATAGATTTTATAAACAATCCCCCCTTGAAAATTAAAAAAGGGATAATTGGGGTGATATTTCCTCCATTTCTTTATCCGTTAGAAACGGCTTATCCAGCCACTTTTTCAGATCACACTTCGTAAATAGGTTAGTTCGTATCAAATTTACCAAATTGGATAGGTTCCATTTGAAAACTGCCCTTCTCTGAAGGCTCTTTAAGAGCAGCATAGTGATAAGTGCTGTCCAAA
>Ga0102832_1000333_pt1 | contig 95661 bp, 85 predicted proteins | sample EBPBio282013_DNA_FD_88942 | JGI IMG/M metagenome (GOLD analysis project Ga0102832, IMG submission 88942) | Wastewater treatment Type I Accumulibacter community from EBPR Bioreactor in Madison, WI, USA - Reactor 2_5/28/2013_ DNA (Illumina Assembly) | ecosystem: Engineered > Bioreactor > EBPR >...
TGGGACCCACGCTCGTACCGCCCACGCAGAGCGTGGGACCCAGCTCCGATACTTCGCGGGGACCCCGTCCACGACTTTAGAACACGGCCTAGCACTACTTAGGTGACGGTGCACAGGTTGCAACCTGTGCACAGTCACCTAAGTAGTGCTGGGAGGCGCTGTCTCGGCCGCTGACGGGGGTGCCGTCGTCGCGGGTCGCGGCGCGGTCGCCCGCGAGGCGCGCTTGGCCTTGGCTTTGGCCTTCGCCTTCTGCTTGGCCTTGCGCCGCGCCTTCGCCTCCCGGGCATCCACCTCGGTCGCGAGATCCTCCAGCAGGTCACGCAATTCGGAGCGCACGAAGTCACGGGTGGCGGTCTCGCGCATGGCCAGACGCAGCGAGGCGACCTCGCGCGTTAGGAACTCGGTGTCCGCGAGATTGCGCTCGTCGCGGCCCCGATCCTGTTCCAGCGCAACGCGATCGCGGTCAGCCTGGCGGTTCTGGGCGAGCAGGATGAGGGGGGCGGCATATGACGCCTGCAGGCTCAGGATGAGGGTGAGCAAGGTGTAGTTCAGATCCCGGGGGTCGAACTGCATACCCTTCGGGCCCCAGGTGTTCCAGATCAGCCAGGCGGCGACGAAAACCGTCATCCAGAGGATGAACTGGGGGGTGCCCATGAAGCGGGCGAACTTCTCCGACAGCACGCCGAAGGCTTCGCGGTTCATGCCGCGGGGGCGGCGCACCCACGGTGTGCTCTGCTCGCGCGGCTGGTCGAGGCGGGAGCGGCGCTCAGCCATGGCTGACCCCCGGAAGGATCTCGTGCCGGTCGGTGCGCCAGTGGTCGGGGAGGATGTGGTCGAGCACGTCATCGACGGTGACCGCGCCGAGCAGATGCCCGCCCTCGTCGACGACGGGCAGGGCGATCATGTTGTAGTTCGCGAGGCGGCGCGCAACCTCGCCGAGTTGCGCCGTCGGCTCGAGGGGATCGACGTCGCGGTCGAGGATGCCGCCGATGCTGGCGTGCGGAGGCTCACGCAAGAGCCGCTGGATGTGCACCATACCGAGATAGCGGCCGGTCGGCGTCTCGTGCGGGCCGCGGGTGACGAAGACCGTGGTGGCCAGTGCCGTCGGGAGTTCTTCACGCCGCACGACGGCGAGGGCCTCGGCGATCGAGGCCTCCGGGCCCAGGATGACCGGCTCGGTGGTCATCAGACCGCCGGCGGTGTTCTCGTCGTATGCCAGTAGCCGCCGCAGGTCGGCCGCCTCGTCCGGCTCCATCAGCATGAGCAATTGCTCCTGCTGCTCCTCGGGCAATTCGGAGAGCAGGTCGGCGGCGTCATCGGGTTGCATCGCCTCGAGCACGTCGGCGGCCCGATCGGTTTCGAGGGAGGCGAGGATCTCGATCTGGGCGTCCTCGGGCAGTTCCTCGATGACATCGGCGAGGCGCTCGTCGTCGAGGGCGGCGGCGACCTCGAGGCGCCGTTTGGGGGTCAGGTCGGTGATCGCCTCGGCGAGGTCGGCGGGCTTGAAGTCCTCGTAAGCCTCCAAAAGCCTTGCGGCCGACTGTTGTTCGGTGTGCACATGCAGTCCGGTGACATCTTCGACGGGGACGACGAAAGTTGTCGCCCGGCGGCGGCTCAGGCGGGCCAGGGCGGTTTGTGGGCCGCCCTCGCGGCAGAAAACCTTCGTGACGCTCCAATCGCGGGTGCGGTCCTTTTCGATCGCGATGTCCTCGACGGTGGCCTCGACGGTTCCCTTGTCGGTGCGTGCCGTGACGGAGCGTTCGATGAGTTCGGCGAGCACGAGCGTCTCATTGGAGCGCTGCTCGAAGCGGCGCATATTGACCAGCCCGGTGGTGATGACCTGACCGCCCTCGACGGACGTGACGCGGGTCATCGGCACGAATACCCGGCGCTTGCCGGCCACCTCGACGACCATCCCGAGCACGCGGGGTCGGCGCCCGGTCGCGAAGGTAACGACGACATCCCGCACCCGCCCGACCCGATCGCCTAGGGGGTCGAAGACGTCCAGTCCCGAGAGCCGGGCGACGAAGACGCGGACGGGTGCACTCACGATGAGCAAGGCTATCCACCCCCGGTCGCTCGGCGTGGGAGGTCCGCCCGTCGTCCGCCTCGGCATGCACCGGCGGGCGGGGGGCTTGCGGCGGGTGGGCGGCGGTGGGCGGGCGAGCGGAGCGGCCTTTGTGAGTGGGAGCGGGGCTATAGGGCCGCTCGCGTTCAGAACCCCCGCTCGGCTCGGCGCGAACCCCGCTCGCGTGCACGAACCGCTCCGCTCGAGCGGCGGCGGCCTCCGGTTCCGGGGTATGCCGCGCGCTCGGCTGTTCAGTTCAGCCCCGGCGGCGTGCCCGGCCGGCAAAGCGGCCGCCCACATGGGCGGGGAGGCGGCCGCCGGTGGTTTCGCGGCTCGCGACCAGAGGAGTCGTGGCGGGTTCGACGGCATACGAGCCGGGCCGTTCGATCGGCATACCGAAGGGATGCAGCACATAAATGGTGCCCGTCTCGCGCCATCGGGCGATCTGATCGTCCGTGGCGTTGAGGCGTTCGGCGGCGAGGGCGGCGGCGGCGACCGGCCACATCTCGTGCTCGGGCGGCAGGACAACAGCCTTGGCTTCCACCGTCAGCAGGCGGGTCCCCGCGTCCTTGCTGCGCAGCACGACCTCCACATTCTCGGGCAAGGGCGGAATCTGCTGCTCGCCCGGGCCGGTGACGAGGAGGATGGCGTCCCGGTCATACGCATGCCAGACCAAGCGGGTGAACTCGGGGGTGCGGATCCAGCACATATCGGACTTCGAGAGGGCCTCCCCGAGCAGGGCACTGATGTTGATCGGGGCGGGCTCGGCCTCGACGGTCGATGCGGGGTCGGTCACATCGCCACTGTGACACATACCCGTTGGCGGTGGGCGCTGCTAGCTTGCGAGGCATGCGTAGCGCCAAGGACTTCTTCGCCCCCCTCGCCGTCGGCGCCCCCGCGCCGGCGCGCGAAGTGCCCGCCCGGCCGAGCCGGATGATCCACTTCTTCGATCCAAGCAACGAGAAGATGGCGGCGAAGATCCCGGCGATGGTCGGGACGGTCGATGTTCTGCTCGGCAATCTCGAAGATGCCGTCAAGGCCGAGAACAAGGAGGCCGCCCGGCTCGGCTTGGTTGCCATAGCGAAGGCCACGGACTTCGGTGACGCGACCCAACTGTGGACGCGGGTCAACAGCCTCGACAGCCCCTGGGTGCTCGACGACTTCACGACTCTCGTCACCGAGATCGGCGACAAGCTCGATGTCATCATGGTCCCGAAAGTCCAAGGGCCAGAAGACATTCACTATGTCGACCGGCTGCTCGCCCAGTTGGAGGCGCGCGCCGGTCTCACCCGGCCGATCCTCGTCCACGCCATCTTGGAAACTGCGCGCGGAGTGGCCAATATCGAGGCCATCGCGGGCGCCTCGCCGCGGATGCAAGGCATGTCGCTCGGTCCCGCTGACCTCGCCGCGGACCGCCGTATGAAGACCACCCGGGTCGGTGGTGGCCACCCCGGTTATCTCGTGCGCGAGGATCCGGGCATTGAGGGCATCAACGGGCCGCGGGGGATTTTCCAGCAGGACCTGTGGCACTACACGATCGCGCGGATGGTCGACGCGTGCGCGATGCACGGGATCTTCCCGTTCTATGGCCCCTTCGGCGATATCAAGGATGTCGTTGCGTGCGAGGACCAGTTCCGCAATGCTTTCCTGCTCGGCTGCGTCGGCGCCTGGTCGCTGCATCCGGCGCAGATCGCGATCGCCAAGAAGGTCTTCAGCCCATCCGCCGCCGATGTCGCGCACGCCCGCCGGGTCAAGGCCGCCATGGGTGACGGCACCGGGGCCGTGATGCTCGACGGCAAGATGGAGGACGACGCCTCCCTCAAGCAGTGCCTGGTCATCCTCGCGCTCGCCGAGCAATTGTCCGCCTCCGATCCGGACTTGGCCTCGTTGTATGCCGAAGCCCCGGAGGGCACGGACGAAGCGAGCGCAGGGGTGTCGGCGTGAGCACGGCATACCGCCCCCGCCGTTCGGTCCTCTATATGCCCGGCTCCAACGAGCGGGCACTAGAGAAGGCGAAGTCGATTCCGTGCGATGGGCTGATCCTCGATCTCGAGGACGCAGTGGCCCCCGACGCGAAACCCGCCGCGCGCGAGAACGTTTGCGCCGCAGCGAGTTCGGGGGAGTATGGCCGCCGCGAACTCACGATCCGCGTCAACGGCATCGGCACGGGGTGGCATGACGCCGACCTTGAAGCCGCCTGCGCCGCCGGCCCCGATGGCATCGTCGTGCCGAAGGTCAACACGCCCAAGGAAGTGCACCGACTCGTGGCGGCAATGGAGCGCTATGGCGCGCCCGACCGCACCCGCCTGTGGGCAATGATCGAGACGCCCGAGGCGATCCTCAAGGCCGACAAGATCGCGCGGGCCGACGACCGCTTGGCGTGCTTCGTCATCGGGACCAACGACCTGGTCAAGGAGTTGCAGGCCCAGCATGTGCCCGGGCGGGGACCATTGCTGCCAGCCTTGGCCCAGGCCCTGCTCGCTGCTCGTCGGGCCGGGATCGCGATTCTCGACGGCGTCTTCAACAACGTCCAGGATGCCGACGGTTTTGCGGCCGAGTGCCGGCAAGGCCGCGAATTCGGCTTCGACGGCAAAACGTTGATTCATCCCGGTCAGGTCGAGCCGTGCAATGCCGCCTTTTCGCCGAGCCAGGCCGAGGTCGAGGAAGCCGATGGCATCGTCGCCGCCTGGCGCGATGGCGCCGGATCCGGCGTCGTGACCTTCAACGGCAAGATGATCGAGCGCCTGCATGTCGACATCGCCGAGCGCGTGCTCGCGATTCACAAGGCCGTTTCCGCCTGACCGACGTACCCCCAGGGGGTATGCTGGGAGACATGACAAACCGTGACTTGCCCCTTGTCGATGCGCCGTCCGAGCAGGCCGGTGGCTGCGGATGCGGCGGCTGCGGGTGCGGCAGCGCCTCCGCGGACGGGACGGCGGATCTGTCCGCGGTGGACCCGGCGGCGGGGGTCGTCGGGACCTATGCCGTCGCCGGTATGACGTGTGGTCACTGCGCCAATGCGGTGCGCCAAGAACTCTCGGCCCTCGACGGCGTCACTGCCGTCGATGTCGACCTCGTCGCCGGCGGCGTCTCGACCGTGACCGTCACGAGTGACGCGCCCATCGCCGAGAGCGCCATCAGCGACGCGCTCGCCGAGGCGGGCGACTACACCCTGGCCTGACGGCGTCGACACTCGATCCGCGCCTTGACACCCGGTGCACCGGGTGTCAAGGCGCGGATCTAGTGTCGATGTGCCGGGTCCCGCAGCTGGCGCCGGGGCGCGGGACGGTCACCAGCGCGAGGTAGCCGCGGAGACGAGGTCGCCGAAGAGCTGCTCCTCGTCCACGGCATACCCCTTGCTCGCGAACCACGTGCAGATGTTGTGCACATCGCGGTGCAAGAAGTCGAAGCCTTGCGGGTTGCCGATGATGTCGACGATCTGCGGCCAGTCGATGAAGACCAGCCGGTCACCGTCGAGGAGGATGTTGTATGCGGATAGGTCACCGTGCGCCCAGCCGTGCAGGGCAAGTCGGGTGAGGACATCCCGGGCCTGCTCGAAAAGCGCTGGCAGGGCGTCGCTTTCGAGTCGAGCGGCGGCGAGGCGCGGGGCTGCGACGCCATCGGTGCCGATGAACTCCATGAGCATCTCGGCGCCGGTTAGTTGCACCGGATAGGGCACCGGCAAGTTCAGTGCCCACAGGGCCTTGAGCGCCTCGAACTCCGCGCCAGACCACTGGCCGGCGAGCACCTCCTTGCCGAAGTCGGTGCGTCGGGTCATGGCGCGCATCTCGCGGGAGCGGCGCACGCGCCGGCCCTCGAGGTAGCCCGCGTCGCGGTGGAAGAGCCGGTGGTCGGCGGTGCGGAATCGCTTGGCTGCCATGACGATCTCGCGTTCGGGGTGTTCGGTGCCGTCGGGAATCCACCGGCGCACGAGGTGCACGTCGGCTTCCTTGCCGGTTTTGAGAACTCCGAGGTCGGCGTCGACGGCGCCGAGTTCGGTGATGACCCAGTCGGGTCGCGGTTTTGGCCCGTGTGTGGCGCCGTCCCAGGTGGACCAGCGCTCGCCCTCGGGCGGGGTGTCGGGAAAGGTGTCAGTAGCGAAGACGGACGGATCCGGATTCATGGGTGAAGAACTCCAGGGTGCAGAAGGAAAGGGGGCGGGGCAGCAGCAGGCCCGAAACAGCCATGTCATTCCTCCTTCACTCGTTGGAGAGGCTAGGAAAGCGCACCTGCTGGGCGGCGCGCAAGTGATTTATGTCGTGGGCGCTCGGCGAAGGGTCGGCCGCGGGCTATGTGGTGGCCGGTTTCAGCAGCCCCGCGAGCCAGTCCATCTGGACTCCGGCATGCTCGCGCCAGTAGTCGCCCGTGTGGCCGCCACTGTCGAAGGTCGCCGTAGCGTGGGGCACAACCTGGTCGACGAAGGCGCGGTTGGCGTCCGCGAAGGGATCGGTGATGCCGCAGTCGATCCGGATGGGTATGTCGCGCAGTGCCTTTCCCCGCGCGAACACATCGTGAGCGAGGAAGTCCTCGCGATCATCGAAAGCACCCGGCGCTCAGCCCCGGGCCGTGTGACGGAACAGGGCAGGGGTATGCCGTCAGGCGGCGGCGACCGGCGTGTCCAGGGCGCGGCGCTCGGCGCCGGTGAGCCAGCCGCGGCCGAGGGCCGCGATGACGAAGGCGATGGCGGCGGCGGCGATGGGGACGATGAAGGCGCGGTGGGCGCCATACGACTCGATCACCTGACCGGCGACCGCGCTGCCCACGCCTACGCCCACCAGCAGGCCGGTGACGACGATCGTCATGCCCTCGTTGAGCTGGCCCGCGGGCACTAGGCGCGGGCAGAGGGTCATGGCGGTGATGAGCGTCGGCGCCACGGCCAGGCCGCCCAGGAAGCCATTGAGGGCCAACACCGGGATATTCGGCACCCACAGCAGCGGAAACATCAGCGCAAACATCGCGAAGGTCCACACCAGCATGCGCCTGGCGATGGGTCCGTCGACGGGCAGCACGCCATAGACCAGCCCTCCGACCAGCGAGCCGGCGGCGAAGAAGCCGACGATGACGCCGCCGAGGGCCTCGACGCCCTGGTCCTCGGCATACGCGAGCACGACGACATCCATGCCGCCGAAGACGGCGCCGGTCAGGGTCAGCGTCAGAGCAAGTTGGATCAGGCCTGGGGTGCGGAAGGCGCCGAAGATGTCATGCGCCTCATCCGAGACATGGACGGGCGGTTCGCTGACCGTGTGCGCGAGCAGGCCGAGCAGCCCGGCCGCGAAAAGCACGACCGAGACCAGCAGCCCCGCTTCAGGAAAAAGCCACGACGCGAGGCCGGCCCCGAGCGCCGGGCCCATGACGAAGCAAGATTCCTCGGCCACCTGCTCGAAGGAGTTCGCGACGTGCAAGTCGGCCGGCCGATCCTGGAGCAGATGGCTCCAGCGGGTGCGGACCAGCGTGCCGACGGCGGGCGCGAAGGCCTGCCCGAGATTCGTCACGACGAGCACCCAGGCGGGGGCGCCGACATACGCCTCCACGGCGAGGGCGGCGAGGCAGCCGATCGAAATGATCCCGCAGGGCAGAGCGACGCGGCGTTGGCCGTAACGGTCCACGGCACGCGCGACGAGCGGCCCGCCGAGGGCCATCGACATCAGGCCGACGAAGGAGACTAGGCCGGCGAGAGCGTAGGAGTCATAGCGCGCCGCGACCATCACCACGATCGAGACGCCGATCATCGAGGTGCCGAGGCGGGCGATATAGGCGGTGGCGAAAAAGTGGGTCGCCGAGGGCATGACCCGCAGGACGCGGTAGGGAGCGAAAAGGCGACGCACGATGGTCAATTGTCCAGCCCCGCAGGGTCCTACGTCGAATCCGTTTCGCGAGCGCCGCGTGACTCCCACATTCGGGCATAACCCACGCGTTTCGTCGTGGATCACACCGCCGGACGGGGGATCCACGACCAAAGCCTCGGGTTAGAACCGAACGGAGGAGTCAGACGGACGCGGCGGCGCCAGCGGACCGCCTAGCGCGTGGGAGGACTCACATGGCCAGGGGGTGGGGCGGCGCGGAGGCGGGCGGCATACTGCCGGAAGGCCCTCATCCCCCGACCGCAAGGTGGCGATTCGCGCATGTCCCGGCTCCAGACCACGGAAAACCTGACCGAGGAGCAGCAGGAGCTGCTGAAGCTGGTGAGGCAGTTCGTCGACGAGCAGATCATCCCGGTCGCGACCGAGTTGGAGCACAAGGACGAATACCCGACGCAGATCGTCGAGGGTATGAAGGAGATGGGGATCTTCGGGCTGATGATCCCGGAGGAGTATGGCGGGCTCGGCGAGTCCCTGCTGACCTATGCGCTGTGCGTCGAGGAGATCGCGCGCGGCTGGATGTCGGTCTCGGGCATCATCAACACCCACTTCATCGTCGCCTACATGATCCTGCAGCACGGCACCCAGGAGCAGAAGGACCACTACCTGCCGAGGATGGCGACCGGTGAGATCCGCGGCGCCTTTTCGATGAGCGAACCGGCGCTCGGTTCCGATGTCAGCGCGATCACGACCAAGGCCGTGCGTCAGGGTGAGAGCGACGAATGGGTCATCACCGGCCAAAAGATGTGGCTGACCAATGGCGGGTCGGCCAATCTCGTCGCCGTGCTCGTCAAGACCGACCTCGGCGCCGACTCGGTCTATCGCAATATGACGACCTTCCTCATCGACAAGGAGTCCGGCTTCGGCGAGACGGCCCAGGGCGTCACGGTGCCCGGGAAGATCGAGAAGATGGGCTACAAGGGCGTCGACACGACCGAGTTGATCTTCGACGGGCACCGGACGAGCACCGCGAAAATCCTTGGGGGAGAGCCCGGTAAGGGCTTTTACCAGATGATGGACGGCGTCGAGGTGGGTCGGGTCAATGTCGCCGCCCGCGCGTGCGGCCTCTCCCGCCGCGCGTTCGAGCTGGGCATCGCCTATGCCCAGCAGCGCTCGACCTTCGGCAAGAAGATCGCCGAGCACCAGGGCATCCTGTTCCGCCTCGCCGATATGGCGACCAAGGTCGAGGCGAGCCACCAGATGATGGTCAAGGCGGCCCGCCTGAAGGACTCGGGTCAGCGCAACGACCTTGAGGCCGGGATGGCGAAATATCTCGCCGCCGAGAACTGCGCCGATGTCGTCGAGCAGTCCTTCCGCATCCACGGCGGCTATGGCTACTCCAAGGAGTACGAGATCGAGCGCCTCTACCGCGAGGCGCCGATGCTGCTCATCGGCGAAGGCACGGCCGAAATCCAGAAGATGATCATTGGCCGACGACTGCTAGAGGACTACAAGCTCAAGGGCTGACCGGGCCATCTGTTAGGGGCCCCGGGATGGTGCGGCGGCACCGGCCGCACAGGCATACGATGTGCGCTTGTGACTGAGGTCGCCAGCGTGCAGCCTGCCCCCGCCGTCCCTGCCGGCGAACCCGATTCGACACACCCCCACGGTCCCGGGTGGACCCTCGTGCTCGCGGCCCTGGGCGTTGTCTTTGGGGATATCGGCACCAGCCCGCTCTATGCGATGCAAACCGTCTTCACGATCGACGACGGCCTGGTGAAGCCGACATCCGAGAACGTCTATGGCGTCATCTCGATGACCTTCTGGGCGATCCTGCTGATCGTCTCCCTGAAGCAACTGATGTTCATCCTGCGCGCGGACAATGACGGCGAAGGCGGCATCCTGTCGCTTGCCTATCTCACGCGCGGGGCCGTCAAACCGGGCAGCCGCCGGTTCTCGCTCGTCATGCTGCTCGGCGTCTTCGGGGCCTCGCTTTTCTTCGGCGACTCCCTCATCACCCCGGCCATCTCGGTCCTGTCGGCGGTCGAAGGGCTGAAGGTGCCGGCGCCGGGCCTGGCCGAATACGTCCTGCCGATCGGCGTGGCGATCATCGTGGGCCTGTTTGCGGTGCAGCGCTTCGGCACTCACCTGGTTGGTCGCTTCTTCGGCCCGGTCATGATCGTGTGGTTCCTCACCCTGGCCGCCCTCGGCATCCCGCACATCATCGCTGACCCGCACGTCCTCGGCGCCCTGTCACCGCACCACGCCGTCGACTTCGCCTTCCGCCACCCCTTCATCGCCTTCATTGCGATGGGCGCCGTCGTGCTCGCCGTGACCGGCGCCGAGGCGTTGTATGCGGACATGGGCCACTTCGGGCGGGTCCCGATCGTGCGCGCCTGGTTCTTCCTCGTCTTTCCGTGCCTGACGATCAACTACCTCGGGCAGGCCCAGCAGATCCTGCACCACCCCGAAACCGCCACCTCGCCCTTCTTCCACCTCGCCCCGGATTGGCTGAGCATCCCGCTCGTCATCCTGGCTACCCTGGCGACGATCATCGCCAGCCAGGCCGTCATCTCTGGCGCGTATTCCGTTGCGCGCCAGGCGGAACGGCTCGGCTACCTGCCCCGCCTGACGGTGCGGCATACCTCCGAGCACGAGAGCGGACAGATCTATATCCCTGTCGTGAACTGGTTGCTCTTCGCCGGGGTCATCGGGTTGATGGTCTTTTTCCAGGCCTCCGAAAAACTCGCCACGGCCTATGGCGTCGCCGTGACCATGGACCTGATGCTCACGACGACGCTCTTTTGCGTGTATGCCGGCGCGAAGCTGAAATGGGCACGCTGGCAGACCCTCGCGTTCGCGCTGGTCTTCGGCCTGATCGAGTTCAACTTCTTCGCCGGCAACGTCGCGAAGGTTCTACACGGCGGCTGGTTGCCCCTGCTCGTCGCCGGGGCCCTATGCACTGTCATGCTCACGTGGCGCCGCGGGCAGCACCTGGTCACGGAGCGGCGCACGAAACTCGAGGGCCCCCTGCTGCCCTACCTCGACGTCCTGCACTCGGCCGAACTTGCGCATGTCCCCGGCACGGCGATCTTCTTGCACCCCAACGCTGAAACCACCCCGCTCGCCCTGCGCGAGAACGCCGACTTTAACCGGGTCATCCACTCCAGCGTCGTCATCGTCTCGACCAAGGTAAGCAATGTCCCGCATGTGGCGCCGGAGCGTCGGGTCACGATGGACGACCTCGGCGATCCCTACGACCACATCACGCATGTCACCTTGCATTTCGGCTTCCAGGACGACCAGGACGTCCCCGCAGGCCTGGCGCTCGCCGTTGAGCAGGGGCTCGACGCGAGCTTGGACGATGCGGTCTATTTCGTCTCGCGGATCACCGTGCACCGCTCCGATCGGCCGGGTATGGCGCAGTGGCGCAAGCGCCTCTTCGTTGGCCTCGCGCACAATGCGGCCACCCCGGTGGAGTACTTCCGCCTCCCGATCGGGCGCACCGTGGTGATGGGAGCCCAGGTTCGCTTCTGAGCCGCATCCAGCAAACGTCCAGCGGGGATTGAGACACTGTCGGTATGACGACGCAACCGCTGGGTGCCCGCAGCCCCTTGGGCCAAGGTGCTTTCAAGTTGGACTACCCCATGTCGCTCGGGGTCTTCGAGACCTATCCCGAGGCGCAGAAGGCGGTGGATTACCTCTCTGACAACGGTTTTCCCGTCCAGAACGTCCTCATCGTCGGCACCGACCTCAAGCAGGTCGAGCGGGTCACGGGGCGATTGACGCGCAGCCGGGTGATGATGGGCGGCGCTCTGTCCGGAGCGTGGTTGGGTGCCTTCGTTGGCTTGATTTTCTCGCTCTTCGAGGAGGGCGAGACGCTGCTGCGGATCCTGTCGACCGTCGTCTTCGGTGCGATCTTCGGCCTGGTCTGGTCACTGGTGGGCTATGCCCTGACCAAGGGGCAGCGCGATTTCACCTCCGTCAGCCAAGTCGTCGCGACCCGCTATGAGGTGCTCACCGAGCACAAGTTCGTGCAGCAGGGCCGCGAGTTGCTGGCGAAGATGGACCCCATGAAGGCCGCTCAGGCGGCCGTCGCTGAGGCCCAGGCCCGGGCGTATGCCGAGGCGCAGGCCGCGCAGCTCCGCCCGACGGGTGCCCCGGCCCCTTCGCCGGTTCCGCCCGCACCGATGCCGCCGTCCCCGAATCAGCCGTCGGAAACTTCGCATAGCGTTCCGCCGGCTGGCCCGTCGGCGTAGATTCACGCCATGCCGCAGCAGCCGACCCCGCAACTGTCCGAACTCGCCGAGGACTTCGCCACCGTCTTGTGCGTCGTCGCCCACCCCGACGACATCGAGTACGGCACCTGTGCCGCGGTGGCCAAATGGACGGCCGCTGGCAAGTCGGTCACCTACTGGCTCGCCACGCGCGGAGAGGCGGGCATCGACACGCTCGCACCGGCGCAGGCCGGTCCGCTGCGCGAGGCTGAGGAGATCGCCTCCGCGGCAGTCGTCGGCGTCGACACGGTGATCTTTGGGGACCACCGCGATGGTGTCGTGGAATATGGCCTGGACCTGCGCCGCGATATCGCGCGCGAGATCCGGCGCCGCCGGCCGGAGCTGGTGATCACCGGGTCATATGGCCATCGCTTCGTCGGCGGCATGATCAACCAGGCCGATCACCGGGCCGTGGGATTGGCCTGCCAGGATGCCGTGGCCGACGCCGGCAACCGGTGGATCTTCCCTGAACTCCTCGACGAAGGCTTGGACCCGCACCATGTTGGCCTCTTGGCTTTCGCCGGCGCCGCGGAGCCCACGCAGTTCGTAGACGTCACGGGCCACTTCGGTGCCGCGGTCGCCTCGCTGGAGGAGCATCGGGCCTACAACGATGCGCTGCCCGACAGCTTCCCCAAGCCGCCCGAGCTGCTCGGGTGGATCCTTGGCGGCGGTGGGCAACAGGCCGGAGTCGAGCACGCGCTGCTACTGGACGTCGTCGAACGGCGCTGAAGTTCAACGGCTTTCGATCCACACCAACTGCCAGGTGCGCAGCGGCGGCAGGGCGATTTCGGCATGGGAGCCGACGGAGACGACCCCTTCCAGCCGCTCAAGGCAACCGGCGGCGTCGGGGTCGGCACTCCATACCCGAACCGGTTCCGGCCCGACCCGGCGCACGCGCAGGGTCAGGGGGCCAGGATCGGCTGGCGCCGGATGCGCGCTGTCCCGCAGCGGATCGGTGACGGCCAAGAGATTGATCAGGTGCACGACCAGGCCGGCCGGAGTCTCGACCACGCGCCGCCAGATCGTCCCCTCGTCAGCCTGCCCACCGATGGGCGTTTGCGAGCCCCGCACCTCGACGTCGTCGTTGTAGGCGCCGGCATAGGCACCGGTCACGTCGGCCACATCGGCGCCGGTCAGCAGGTCGGCGTGCGCAAGCTGGAAGTCGGCATAGCGCGTGAGGACTTCGCGCAGCGCCGGCCCGGCGGGCTGGTTGCGCGGGTAGTACGGATCGACGAGAACCCGCCCATCTTCGCCGGCGAGGAGCACGGTCGCGCCATGACTGTAGGCGGCAGCGAGCTCCAGCCGCACCCCCTCCGCAGCCTCGGCCTCGTCGGCTCCAGCCACCGCGCTGGGGTATGCCGCGAGCACCACCGGCCGGTCTGGCGCGAGATCACGGGCGCTCGTTGCGAGCCGGGCCAGATCGCCCAGCCGGTCGTGCGGCGACCAGACCTCGATATAGGTCGTGTCCACCGGCGCCTGCGTTGCCGTCGCACGCGTGGGAAAGTCGTTGACGTTATTGAAGATCAGCGTCGCGTCGGGAACCGCATCCCGAACGCCGTTCAGCATCGTGACGAAGGATTCCGCGACATCGACCCGCCTGCCGTCGGGTGTCACGGCGAGCTTGGGCCAGCCGTACTGGTCGAGATGGAAGCCGTCGAAGCCGACGCTCTCTCGCGCCGCTCGCAGCATGGACCCCAGGTGAACCAGCCAATCGGGCGCCGCCGGGTCGATCACCTGGAGGAAGTCGCCGAGGCCGTATGCCGTGCCCTCCGCGTCCAGGAGCGCGCGGTGCTCCCAGGCGGGCCAGTCTTCGACGCCGATGCCATAGACCGCGGCGTAGCCGATGGCGTCGACCCGGATCTCGTGCAGGGCCTCGATCAGCGCGCGCACGGTGGCGAGGTCGACGGGATTGCCGAGCGGATCGGCATACGACTCCCCAGCGCCCATGAGGTCGGCGTGGCGAAAGGCCCAGTCGTAGAACTGGATTGTCGTCAGGTGCTGCGCACGCGCCCAGTCGAGGACCCCGGACAGATCGCGCCCGCGCTCGTATGCCGCCACGAAGCCATAGCGGGTCGCGCTCGGGCCAGCGTCGCGAACCTCAACCGCCGTGCGCGCCAAGACCTGGCCGTCGGCTGCGCACAGCTCCACCGCATGGCCACCGAGACCGAGGCCATCTGCTCCGGCAGGGGAGAGTGTGACGACGCCCTCGCCCTCGACTCTCACCGATCCGGAGAGCCGCGCGAGACGGTGGCTGCGCAGCACCAGCCCGTCAGGGCGGGTCTCCTCGAGCCCTCGGACCTCGATCTCGACGGGGGAGTGGGCGGCATACCACGCGCGGCACGGAAGGAGGGTCACCACAGCCGAACGCTACTGCACGGAGAGGGGCGGCATACGCACAGCGGCCCGCCTCCGGGGTGGAGGCGGGCCGCTGGAGGAGCGCTGGGCTGGATCAGCCCTTGACAGCACCCGAGGTCATCCCCCGGATGAAGAAGCGCTGCAAGGAGAGGAAGACCAGGATCGGGACGATGATCGTCACGAAACCGGCCGCCGGGATGAGCTCCCGGCCCTGGCCGGTCTGGCCCTGCAGACCCTGAAGGGCGACGGTGAGGATGGTGTTGTCGCCGCGACCGAGGAAGATCAGGGCGACCAGCAGGTCGTTCCACACCCACAGGAACTGGAAGATCGCGAAGGACGCCAGTGCCGGTGTGCTCATCGGGATGATGAGCTTCCAGAAGGTCGTGAAGTGGCTCGCGCCGTCGATCTTCGCCGACTCGATGACGGCCTTGGGCAGGCCCGCCATGTAGTTGCGCAAGATGTACACGGCCAGCGGCATACCGAAGCCGATATGTGCCAGCCAGACGGCCGCGAAGGTGTTGTTCATCCCCAGCGTGCCGTAGAGCTTCAGCAGCGGCACCAGGGCCACCTGGTTCGGCACGACGAGCAGCGCCACGATGATGATGAACATGATGTCCCGGCCGCGCCACTCCATGAAGGTGAAGGCATAGGCCGCGAAGGCGGCGATGAGGATCGGGATGACCGTCGCCGGCACCGTGACGATGAAGGAGTTGATGAAGGCCTTGCCCATATTGGTGCCCGAGGCGTTGTCGCCGAGCACCTGGGTGTAGTTGTTCAACGTCCACACAGTGGAGTCGAACGGATTCTTGATGATGCTCCACCAGCCCGAACTGAATTGCGCGTCGCGGGAGCGGAAAGAGTTGATGAGCAGGCCGAGGACCGGCATCAGCCACAGGAAGCACAAGACGCTCAGGCCGATCTTGACGGCCCAGCTTGCCTTGCCGCTGGCTTCACCTTCCTTGCTGACCTTGAGGATCTGCGGGTCTTCGGCAGGGGTGCCGGTGCCCGGCTGAATCGCGGTGGTCATCGGTTGGCCTCCTCAGCCCGGAAGTGGCGGACCTGGTAGACCAGGACCGGGATGATGGCGATCATCAGCAGCACGACGATGGCTGACGCGTAGCCGGCGTTGCCGTTTGTGAACAGCTCGTTGTAGAAGCGGCGGCCGATGACATCGGTATTGAAGCCACCATTGGTCGTCACATAAACGATGTCGAAGATCTTCATGACACCGATGAGGACCGTGATGAAGACCGTCAGGACGGTGCCCCACACCTGCGGCAAGATGATGCTGAAGAAGATCCGCTTCTCGCCCGCGCCGTCGATGCGGCCGGCCTCGACGGTGTCCTCCGGCACGGCCTTGATGGCGGCGGAGAGCAGGACCATGGAGTAGCCGACCTGGGTCCAGATGAAGATGATCATCAGCAGGATCGAGTTGAAATGCAGCTTTTCGACGCCATACCAAAAGACCGGATCGCGGCCGAACCACTCGCGCATCGCGTTGAAAAGACCGGTCTGCGGGGTGCCGACCGGTTGGTACTCGTAGATCGCCCGCCAGATGGTTGCCGCGCCGACCATGGAGATCGCCATCGGCAAGAAGATGATCGTCTTGGACAGCTTCTCGCCGCGCGGCTTGAGCCGGTCTGCCAACGTGGCGACCCCGAGACCGAGGATCACGCACATTGCCGGCACGATGATGATCCACAGCAGGTTGTTGAAGAGGACCTGTAGGAAGCTCGAGTCGGTCAGGATGTCTGTGTAGTTCTTGAACCCGACATATGCCGTCGAGGTCTCGTTCGCGAACGAGTATTGAATGGTCACGACGGCCGGATAGATCAGATAGACACCGATCGCGAGGATCGCCGGGCCGGCGAAGGCCCACGGCTTAAGCCGGTCCTCCCACTTGCCGCCGACCGATTCGACGAGCTTGTTGAGGATGTAAAAGATGATCATGGCGCCACCGATGCCGCCGATGATCGCGATGACTGCGTTGAGAATCTTCAGTGCCACGCCCGTGCTCCTTTCCTTGCGTTGAGGGGGCTAACCACGAGGGCGCCGAGGCCGGGCTGAATCCGTGCCCGACCCCGGCGCCCTGCAAGATCAGCTAGCGGCCGGGAAGCTCTTGTCGATGTTCGCGAGCATGGTCGCCTCGTCCACCTGGCCGTTGAGCCACTTGACGGGCTCAGTCCAGAAGGTTCCGGCACCCACCTTGGCGGGCATCAGGTCGGAGCCGTCGAAGCGCGCGGCGGACGACTTGTAGAGAACGTCGGCAGCGATCGTCTGCAGGGTCTTGCTCGGGTAGAGCGTGACATCGAAGCTCTTGTGCGGGGAGAAGTAGCCCGCCTTGCCGACCTCGACGCCATTGTCCTTGCTGGCGATGAAGTTGCGCAGGGCGAGAGTGTTCTTGTCGTTGTTGAAGGCGGCCGCGAGGTCGCCACCGACGAGAACCGGGTTGTTTCCGGCCTCCTTGGGCGGGAACGCTGCGACGCCGACCTTGGTGTCGAGCTGCGCCAGGACGTCGTCCGGGAAGCCACCCTTGCCGGCGATGAAGGTTGCCTGCTTGAAGAGGTAGCAGCCGGGCGGGGACTTGAAGAGGGCGTTGCCACCGGTCTGGAAGTTTGTCGCGGTGATGGCCTTGGTGCCGCCGAGGACATTGCCCTCCGTGAAGGCGATGGTTTGGAAGTAGTCGAAGGCTTCCTTGACCTTGGGGTCGGAGAACTTCATGGTCCCCTTGACCCACTGGTCGTAGCCCTCGGGGCCGGCGGTGCGCAGGACGAGGTCCTCGATCCAGTCGGTGATCGGCCAGCCGGTCGCCTGTCCGGATTCGGCCGCGATGCACCACGGGGTCTTCCCGGCGGTGCGGAGGGCGTCGGTGACCTTCAGCAGCTCGTCCATCGTGGTCGGGAAGGTCTGGCCGGTCTCCTTCCAGGCGGCCTGGTCGTACCACAGCAGCGACTTGACGGAGACGGCGGACGGCAGGCCGTAGACCTTGCCATCGCAGGTGCCGGACTCGACGAAGCCGGGGACCACGGTCTCCTTCGTCGTGGTGACGGTCGCATCGTCATACGCGAGCACCTTGCCCTGCTTGGCGAGGTCGCACATAACGCCGGGCTGCGGGAACAGGCCCACGTCCGGGGGCGTGCCGCCAGCGACGCGGGTCTTGATCTCGGTGTCCCAGGAACCGGCCTTGGTGTACTTGACCTTGAAGCCGTTCTTGCTCGCGAAGGCATCGAGGTCCTTCTTGAACGCGACTTCCTGCTCGTTGCCGAAGCCGTACATCACCTCGACCTCGGCCTTGCCCGGTCCCTCAGCGGCCGTGGTCGCGGTCCCGGTCGAGGTGCCGCCGCCGCCGAGACAGCCGGCGGTCATCGCCACCGCGCTGAAGGCCACACCGGCCGTGATGAAGCGTCTTGCGCCCATGTATGTCGTCTCCTTGACTTCTGTGCGTGGACGCGCAGCCGTCAGAGGGAGCAACTGTGCAATCCGCGGTTCCGCCCGGACCGGGCGGGTGACGGGTGAACATTGCTCCTAATTGGGACGGTCGTCAAGGAGCCACGGCACATCCTCTCGGGATTGCTGCCGTGCCGTGTCCAAACCGTTATGGAAACGCTTACATTCTGGTCATTGAGGACGTGTATGCCGGGCCGCCGGGCAGGTCAGCGGGACTGCACCTCGGCGATCCAGGCCTCGACATCGGCGGCGGCACGCGGCATACCCGCGGAGAGGTTTTCGTGGCCGTCGGCGGTCACGAGGACGTCATCCTCGATGCGCACCCCGATGCCGCGGAAGCGCTCCGGCGCGAGCTCGTCATCGGCCTTGAAGTAAAGGCCGGGCTCGACCGTGAGGACCATCCCCGGCACAAGTTCGGCGTCCATATATTCCTCCCGCGTAGCCAGCGCGCAGTCGTGCACGTCCAGGCCGAGATGATGGCTCGTGCCGTGGACCATCCAGCGGCGGTGGTACTGCCCATGCTCGGTGTCGAGGGTGGCGTCCACGTCGATGCCGTCGGGCAGCAGGCCCCAGCCGTGGAGGTGCTCGGCGATGACGCGGATGGCGGCAGCGTGGATATCGCTGAACTTGTTGCCGGGCTTGACCGCGGCCAGGCCGGCCTCCTGGGCGGCATACACAGCCTCGTAGATCTCGCGTTGCGCGTCGGTGAAGGTGCCGGCGACCGGCAGCGTCCGGGTGATATCGGCGGTGTAGAGCTCCTCGACCTCGACGCCGGCATCGAGCAGGATGAGGTCGTCGGCGGCAATATCGCCAGTGTTCTTGATCCAGTGCAGCGTGTTGGCGTGATCGCCGGCGGCGCAGATGGAGTCATAACCGACGCCATTGCCCAGGTGCCGAGCATGGAGGCCGAAGGTGCCTTCGACCCAGCGCTCGCCGCGGCCGCGCTCCTTCAGTGAGGGCAGGTCGGCGATGACGGCCTCAAAGCCGGCCTTGGTCGCGGCGACCGCCTCGCGCATCCGCTCGACCTCGAAGTCGTCCTTGGTGATCCGGGCGAGCGAGATCGCGTGGGCCAGCTCGTCGTCGGCTTCCTCGGTTGCGGTGTGCTCGCGGCCTTCGGATGCCCGGCGCGCGTCGAGTTGCGTGACGAGTTCGCGGTCGGCGTCGCGGACCACCCGCACCGTGACGGTCCCGGCATCCTTGGTTGCGGCGTCGAGGAAGTCGTCGATGTGCGCGGCGCCGATGCCGAGTTCGGCTTTGATATCGGCGAGCGTCGGACGGGGGCCGACCCAGAACTCGCCATAGCGGGCGTCGCCGAAGAATTCGTCGCTATCTCGGCCAGCGAGTGGGCGGAAGTAGAGGATCGCGTCGTGGCCGCTGTCGGTGGGTTCGAGGACGAGCACGGCGTCTGGCTCGCGGTCCGCGCCGAGCCCGGTGAGGTAGGCGAAGGCTGTATGCGGCCGGAAGACATAGTCCGTGTCGTTACTGCGGACTTTTAATCCGCCGGCGGGGACGACCAGCCGGTCGCCGGGGAAGCGAGTGGAGAGGGCGTCCCGGCGGCGGGCGGCATACTCCGCGGCGGGGGAGCGCTCCGGCAAGGTCGCAGAGCGCGGGGCCCAGCCGGTCTGGACGAAGGCCCGGAACTCCTCGGTGGTGGCCCGGGCCCGATTGTCGGCCTGCTTTTGCTCTTCGCTCATCCTCGTATGCTGTCACGCCCGCGCCGGCCGGCCCCTAACGACTGGGCTACCGCCTGGTACTGGCCATGATCATGGCCAATACCAGGCGGTAGCCCAGTCGTTAAGGCGAGCGTGGTGGGTGGGCAGGCCTGGACAGGGGAGCGGCCAGGGCAGGGTTCGGGCTACGCCGGCGAGCCGCTCCAGTTCTTGTCAGGCTGCGGGACGGGGCGGCCCGGCTGCTCGCCGCCGCGAGCGTCGAGGTAGTTCTGCTTAGGGACCATGACCTTGCGGCGGAAGATGCACACGACCTTGCCGTCCTGGTTGTAGCCGATGGTTTCGACGTAGACGACGCCGCGGTCGTCCTTGGACGTCGACTCCCACTTGTCGAGCACCGTGGTCTCGCCGTAGAGCGTGTCGCCGTGGAAGGTCGGCGCGACATGGCGCAGCGACTCGATCTCGAGATTGGCGATCGCCTTGCCGCTGATGTCGGGGACCGACATGCCCAGCAGGATCGAGTAGACGTAATTGCCGACGACGACATTCTTGCCGAATTGCGTTGTCTCCCCGGCGTAATGGACATCCAGGTGCAGCGGGTGATGGTTCATCGTCAGCAGGCAGAAGAGGTGGTCGTCATACTCGGTGACGGTCTTGCCGGGCCAGTGCTTGTAGGTCGCGCCGACCTCGAACTCCTCATAGCTGCGCCCGAACTGCATACCGAACTCCTTCGCATCTGGGTGGTCGGCTCCATCCTCGCCGGGCCGTCGCGGGGATGCGAGGGCCACGTCAGGTGGGGTCGCTCACACGGCTTTCGTTCGGTCTCAGGGCAGGGAAGCGGTGAGCGGCAGGGTGATCGTGGATCGCGACGTGTCGAGGGTCATCGTCTTGCCGGCCGGCGGGCGGATCGTGAACTCGTGGTCGCTTTGCAGCAGCGTGATGGCGATCCGGTGGCCCGCGGCGAAGACGTGGTCCGTTGCTTCGAGGTCAACGCGGAGGTTCACGAACTGACCCGGAACCAGAGCATCGCTGTGCCACAACGAGTTCCGGTTCTGCGGGTCGGTCCAGCCTTGCGTCACGAGGGTGGCGCGACCGCGCGCATCGAGGTCGAGTATGCCGATGCTCACGTTCGCGTTGACCTGACCGAAGGCGGCCCGCAGGTCGGCGCGAGCGAAGCCGGATAGCCGGGTGTTGGCGGTCAAGGGTGCCGTAGCGAAGGCGAGGCCGTTGGCCCGCTTCGGGTTGGTGGTGAACGGGACGAGGCTGTTGCGCGGATCGTCAGTGAAGGTCAACAGGCGGCCGGCAGAGCCAGCGCGAAGGGTCAACTGCGAGAGGGGAATCGACGTCGGCTTCGCGCTTGGGATCGGCCAATCGGCATACCGAATGGGCTCGCCCGCAGGATTCTCGACGATCGCGCGCGGCTCGCGCTCCACGCCATTTGCTGCGCCAATGACATAGCGCGTGAACCACCGGTTCTGCTCATAGAGCGGCGGCTGCCCACCATGCGCGCCCTGATGCCAGAAGATCTTCGCAGGCGTGCCCTGGGCGCGCAGCGCGCGGTACCACAGGCCGGCCTGGCCGGGTTTGACATTCCAGTCGCTTAGGCCGTGGGAGACATAGACGGCTGCTTTGACCTTGGCGACATCCGCCAGGTAGCTGCGTTGCGCCCAGAAGCTCGACATATCCCCGGTGACCCGATCCTGGCGGGCTGCCAGCCCGGCGATCACCCGATCGCAGATACTCGGATTAGCCCGGGTGAGAACGAACTTCGCGAGGACGTCGGTGTCTTCGCCCTGGTAGCCGTCCGGGGCGACGACGGCCCCGCTGGCGCGGTAGTAGCCGTACCAGTCCGAGATGGCGGACATCGGGATGATCGCTTTCAGCCCGTCGACGCCTGTGCTCGCCACGGCATTGGGCAGCGTGCCGTCATAGGATACCCCCAGCATGCCGACCCGGCCATTGGTGAAGTCGGCGCGCACCGCCCGGCCGTTGCGGTCGTATGCCGTCGCCCGCCCGTTCAGCCAGTCGATGACGGCCTTGGGGCCGAGGGTCTCGTTGACGCCGCCCGTCGTCGGGCAGCCCGTCGACCCGCCCGTGCCGAGGGATTCCACCTCGACCCAGGCGAAGCCGCGGGTGATCCAATTCCTGGCCCACCAGGGGTCTAGGAGAGTGGGCGAGCCGGCGCGGGTGGCGGGGCGATCGGCATACGTCCGGCGCGAGGTGGGGTCATAGAGGTCGTGGTCGACATTGTGGTTCGGCACGTCGTTGACGCCGGTGAAATAGGGGCTGGCCTCCATGATCACCGGCAGCCGGTCGGTGGCGGCGGTGGCTCGGGCATACCGGATGTGCACGCGGTCGCGGCGGCCGTCGCCGTCGGAGTCGACGGGCACCTCGACCCACGCCTCACGGACCGTCCAGTCGGCGGCTTTGGATGAGAAGACCGGCTGCGCCGAGCCGCCCACGACGACGGGACCGGTCGGGCCGGCGACCCCGGACGCTGGCGCTGTGACGCTCGCCGCGGTGGCAGCGGCCACGAGCGCAATGGTGCGAAGACGTGTCGACATGGTGGCACTCCCGGTGCGGTCAGGCCACCCTAGCGAGCCGTTCAGTCCTTGATTTCGGCGAGCACCTGGCCGTTGGTGACGGTGGCGCCGACTTCCGCGGACAGACCCGTGACGGTGCCGGCCTTGTGGGCGTTGATCGGCTGCTCCATCTTCATCGCCTCGAGGACGAGGATCAGTTCGCCGGCTTCGACACTCTGGCCCTCCTCGACGGCGACCTTGACGATCGTGCCCTGCATGGGCGCCGTGAGGGAGTCGCCGGAGGCTGCAGCGCCGGCCTTGCCGCCGGAGGCGCGCCGGGGCGCCTTCTTCTTGGCCGCGCCGCCTCCACCGCCGAGCGAGAGGCCACCGGGCATCGACACTTCCACGCGCTTGCCGCCGACTTCGACGACGATCTGCTGACGATCCTCGGCCTCTGGCGCGTCACCGGAGGGACCGGCATAGGCCTCGATGTCGTTGACGAAATCCGTCTCGATCCAGCGGGTGTGGACCGTGAACTTCTCATCCGCGTTGGCGGGAGCGAAGTCGGTGTCACGCACAATCTTGCGGTGGAAGGGCGTGACCGTCGCCATGCCCTCGATGACGAGTTCGTCGAGTGCCCGGCGAGCCCGCTCCATCGCCTGCTGGCGCGTGGCGCCGGTGACGATGAGCTTGGCAATCATCGAGTCGAAGGCGCCGGCGATCGTGTCGCCTTCGACCATTCCGGCGTCCCAACGAACGCCAGGGCCTTGGGGCACAACGAGTTTGGTGACGGTGCCGGGTGCGGGCAGGAAGCCGCGACCAGCGTCCTCACCATTGATGCGGAACTCGATCGAGTGCGCGTGCGGCTCGGGATCGGTGAAGCTCAAAACCTCGCCGTCCGCGATGCGGAACTGTTCGCGGACCAGGTCGATGCCCGTGACTTCCTCGGAGACGGGGTGCTCGACCTGAAGCCGGGTGTTGACTTCCAAGAAGGAGATATCGCCCGCTGGGCCGACGAGGAACTCACACGTGCCGGCGCCGACATAGCCGGCCTGCTTGAGGATTTCCTTGCTCGCACGGAGCAACTCGGTGTGCTGCTCTTCGGTGAGGAAGGGCGCCGGCGCCTCCTCGACGAGCTTTTGGTTGCGGCGCTGCAGCGAGCAGTCGCGCGTCGAGACGATGACGACATTGCCGTGCTGGTCGGCGAGGCACTGGGTCTCGACATGGCGCGGGTGGTCGAGGAAGCGCTCGACGAAGCACTCGCCGCGGCCGAAGGCCGTGACGGCTTCGCGGACCGCACTGTCATACAGCTCGGGGATCTCCTCAAGGGTGCGCGCGACCTTCAGTCCGCGCCCGCCACCGCCATAGGCCGCCTTGATCGCGACCGGCAGGCCGTGCTCCTCCGCGAAGGCGACGACCTCGTCCGGGCCCGAGACGGGGTCCTTGGTGCCCGGCACCAGGGGCGCATTGGCCTTCAGCGCGATATGCCGCGCCTTGACCTTGTCGCCGAGGGAGTCGATGGCCTCGGGTCCGGGACCGATCCACACCAAGCCAGCGTCGAGGACCTTCTGGGCAAACGGGCCGTTCTCGGCAAGGAAGCCATAACCGGGGTGAATCGCGTCCGCGCCGGAGTCCTTGGCGATCTGAATCAGCTTGTCCTGCAACAGATACGAATCCGCGGGGGTCGAGCCGCCGAGGGCGTATGCCTCGTCCGCGACCTTGACGTGCAGCGCATCCCGGTCCGGCTCGGCATAGACGGCCACGGACCCCAGCCCGTGGTCCTTGCACGCGCGGGCGATCCGGACGGCAATCTCGCCCCGGTTGGCGATAAGGACCTTGGTAATCGGCATACTTCCGAGCCTAGCGAACGGCTCGAACGGCTCGAACCCGTCACCGCCGGTTGCGAGGTGAACTCGGTCATAGCCGGGGCGGCTCGGTCCAGGGCATCGCGTCATAGGCTGCCAGGCATGACTGTTTCGACGATCGACCTCCGCGCGCCGGGCGGCCCAGTCCCCATACCCCAGCTCGGGTTCGGGGTGTGGCAGGTGCCGGAAGACGGGGTTCGCGACGCGGTCGCCGAGGCGCTGCGGGTGGGCTACCGGCACATCGACACCGCGCGCATCTATGACAACGAGAGCGGGACGGGCGAGGCGATCGCGGCGAGCGGCATACCCCGGGAGGACATCTTCGTCACCACCAAGGTGTGGAATGACGACCAGGGGCGCGAGCGGACGCTGGCGGCTTTCGATGCGTCGATGGCGCGGCTGGGGCTGGACTATCTCGACCTCTTCCTCATCCACTGGGCCGCGCCGGGCCGTCGGCAGTATGCCGAGACGTGGGAGACGCTGCTGGAGTTGCGCGGCACCGGGCGCGTGCGAGCGGTCGGGGTGTCGAACTTCCATGCCTCGCACCTGCAGGATGCCTATGACCGGACGGGGGAGTGGCCGGCGATCAACCAGATCGAGTTGCACCCCTATCTGCAGCAGCGCGAGTTGCGCGCCTTCCATGCTGAGCATGGGATCGTCACCGAGGCCTGGAGTCCGCTCGCGTCCGGCAAGGATGTCCTCGAGGACCCGGTCATCGCGACCATCGCGGACAAGCACCAGGTCACGCCGGCGCAGGCGATCCTCGGCTGGCATCTCGCGCTCGGCAATGTCGTCATTCCCAAGTCGGTTACGCCCTCTCGCATCGCGGAGAATTTCGGCTCCGTCGATGTGGTGCTGGACGGCGACGACCTGGCGGCCATTGAGAGCCTGGACCGGGGTATGCGGACCGGCCCGGACCCCGATCAGTTCTGGAGCGGCGACGATGACTGACCAGGTGCCGCCCCCGCCGCCTCGGCCTTCGCGTCGTGGGGCGGATCGGCGAAAGTATCCGCCCTATGTCGCGGCGACGATCGCGGCGTCGTCCTTTGTTGCTTTTGTCGTCGTGGCCTGGCTGATCTACCTCGCGCTGACCTGAGACGGCTGGAGTGTCAGGGCTGGCGTCAGGAGATCAGGACGCGCGCGACGAAGTGGCGTAGTTGGGCGAGGTTGCGGCACTCGTGCATGTCGACTACCTCGGCATAGCGGTGGGCGACCGAATCGCCAGACGACCATTGCCGCGCGGGCTCGGGGTTGAGGAAGAAGACGGAGCGGGCGCGCTCGTTGATCGCGTGCAGGGCGTCTAGACCTGGGTCGGTGTTGTTGGTGCGGGCGTCGCCGAGAATCATCACGATGCTCCGGTGGCCGACGGCATCGAGGTGGTTATCGACAAAGTCTTCCAGCGCGGCGCCATAGTCGGAATTGTTGTGCCACTTGGTCATTCGGCTGGTGTCATCAAACGTGCCGCTGATCTCGGCGCCGGGAGGTGCATCGGCGATCACGTCCGTCAGCTCGTCGACGACATTGACGAAGCCGAAGATCCGCACCCGCCGGAACTGCCCGGCCAAGGCTTGCATGAGCAGAATGGTGAATCGCGAGAAGCCGGCGACCGAGCTCGACATATCGCACAGCAGGACCAGGTCGACCCGGGACGGTGGGCGTTTGCGGTATGCCGGTCGCATGGGCACCCCGCCGGTCGCCATGGCGCGGCGCAGGGTGCGTCGGATGTCGATCGGCGCACCGCGACCGGAGCGGCGCTTCGCGGCCAGGCGGGTCGCGAGTTTGCGTGCCAGCGGCGTGATGGCGCGGCGCAATTCGGCGAGCTCGTCGGGTCCGGCGAGGATGAAGCTGGTCTGATCTATGGGGGCTCGCACGGCATAGCGCGAAATCCGTTCGGCACCACGGACTTCGGCATTGCGCCGCCGGGTCTCGCGCTCGACGCGTCGCCGGAATTCGGCCACCTCGTCCCGCAGTTCGTCCCGCGTGAACCGGCTGGACAGGCCGCTTCCGGGTCTACCGCCCGCGCCCTGCCCGCCGCCTCCGCTACCCCCGGAACCATCGCCCGAGCCGCCGGGTGCGTCGAGGCCGGCGTCCTGGAGTCGTTGCAAAGCGGCGGCGATGGCCGTTTGCGGAGCAAGCAGGTCAAGCGCTTGGGCGGCAGAGAAAGTGCCGAGGGTCGAGTCGTTGGGCAGGCGCCCCAGGGTGGCCACGACCCGCGCCGCGAGGCGGTCCAGGTCGCGCGCATCCCGGGTTGCGATCACCGCCGCGAGCTCGTCGCGCAGGCGGGTGGCCAGGGCTCGCCGGCCAGCCGGGTCGGTCGGCGGTGGCAGCGGATCAGCTTCTGGCACAGAGGATCTCGAACCGAGGGCGGCAGGGAAGTAGACATCGAAAAGGTCGTCGAAGACCCGCTGCTCGGTGCTGCGGCGCAACAGCGTCGCGGCGAGGGCGGCGCGCAGACGGTCGCGGTCGTCATACCCCAGGGCCGTGGCGGCGGCGGCCGCATCGATGAGGTCGGAGGTGCCGGTGCGTATGCCGTGCCCCCGCAGCGCTGCGCCGAACGCAACCAACCGGCGGGGGATGGCGGCTGCGGTCTCGTCGACTGTGGTCTCGTGGGCTGGGATCGTCACGGTGGGTGGCTGTCGGGGGAGGGGATTACAGGTCGAGGGCGTGCCGGGCGCGCTCGATATCGTCCTGGTGCTTCAACAGGACGCCAAGGTTGTCGCGCACATGCTCGGCGGCCAGGTCGTCGGCGCCGAGCGCCACCAGCGTGCGGGCCCAGTCGATGGTCTCGGCCACCGAGGGTGACTTGCGCAGCTTCAGCTTGCGCAGCCGATCCACAAGCCGGACAACGGATTCCGCGAGTGACTCGGTGATCTCGGGCACGTGCTGGAGAACAATGCGCTGCTCCAACTCCGGGCTCGGGTAGTCGATGTGGAGGAACAGGCAGCGGCGGCGCAGCGCCTCGGAAAGCTCGCGCGTGGCATTGGACGTGACCACGACGAAGGGCGGCCGGGTGGCGCGGATCGTGCCGAGCTCGGGGACGGTGACCTGGAAGTCGCCGAGCACCTCGAGCAGGAGGCCCTCGATCTCCTGGTCTGCCTTGTCCAGTTCGTCGACAAGGAGCACCGTCTCGCCCTCGGCCCGGATCGCCTTGAGCAGCGGCCGCGGAAGAAGGAACTCCTCGGTGAAAATGTCGCTGCGCAACTCATCCCAGGCATGGCCCTGCTCCGCGGTGATCCGGAGCAGTTGCTTGGCGTGATTCCACTCGTAGAGCGCGCGAGCCTCGTCCACGCCTTCATAGCACTGGAGCCGAATGAGTTCTCCGCCAACGGCTTTGGTGACGGCCTTCGCCAGTTCGGTCTTGCCGACGCCGGCGGGCCCCTCGATCAGCAGCGGCTTGCCGAGGCGGTCCGCGAGGAAGACCGTCGTCGCGATGGCATCGGAGGCGAGATAGCCGACAGCGGCGAGGCGTGTGGCAACCTCATCAACCGACGAAAAGCGTTGCGTCACACGTGCTCCCGGCTCGTGGCCCAGTTCCGCGGGCCACGAGAGCCAGCGGCATAGGTCTCCATCGGCACCTTGTCCGCGGCCCATGCCTTCAGCACCGGCTCGACGATCCGCCAGCACTCCTCGGCGGAATCGCCACGCACGGTCAGCAGCTGCGAGCCGTCGAGGATCTGTCCAAGCACCTCGCCATAGGCCTGCATACGCGGCGGGGCGAGCACTGCTTCGAGGGTCTTCTGCTCCAGGTCGAGCGGATCGCCTTCGGCGTTCATCGTCAGCGTCAAGGAGACGGTTCCGGGCTTGAGTCCGATGACCAAGGTGTCCGACCCGGACGGGCCGGCGAAGCCGTGCGGCAGGTGCGCGACATCCTTGAAGGTGACGACGATCATCTTCCGAACTTCGCCGAGCGCCTTGCCGCTGCGCATCGTGAAAGGCACTCCGGCCCAACGGTTATTAGCGACCTCGACGGTGATCTCCGCCAGGGTCTCCGTCAAGCGGCTAGCGTCGACACCCGGCTCTTTGATGTAGTCGGGGATGCGTCGCCCATCGGAGGTGCCCTTGGTGTAGCGGGCTCGCCGGGAGGCGGTCACCGGGTCGCCATTCCACAGGCGCATGGCGCGCATGACTTGCGCTTTCTGGTCCTGCAGTTCGCGCGCATCCAGGGTCGCGATCGACTCCATGGCGAAGAGCGCGAGCACCTGGATCAGGTGACTTTGGATCATGTCGCGCAGCGCGCCGGCCGTGTCGTAATAGCCCGCCCGGCCCTCCAAGGCGAGCGCCTCGTCATACAGCACCTCCACCTTCTCGATGTGCTCATTGCTCCACATCGGCTGGAAGAGCCGGTTGGCGAAGCGCAGGCCGATCAGGTTCAGGACGGTGTTGACGCCGAGGAAGTGGTCGATCCGGTAGATCGAGTCCTCGGGGACCACGCGGGAGAGCAAGTCGTTGAACTTGCGGGCGCTCGCGAAGTCGGTGCCGAAGGGCTTCTCGAGGGCGAGCCGGGTCTCATGGGGCAGGTGGATCTTCTGGAGCAGCTCGCAGCACTTCATCGTCACCGACGGCGGGAGCGCGAAGAAGATGACGAGCGGGCCGTCGCCGCAGGAGGAAATCAGGTCCTGTAGCGAGTTTGGGTCGAGGATGTCTGCCTTGATGTATGCCGTGTCCCGGCTCCCCGTGCGCGTCACCGTGGCGGGCGCCTTGACGGTGGCGAAGGACTCCTTGATGCGCGCCCTCCAGTCGGCGGCGGTCATGTCCACGCGGTCGGAGCCGACAATGCGCAAGGTGCGGTCTCGCTCGGCCATCAGCAGGGTCGCGATGCCCGGCAACAACAGCCGGTGCGTGAGGTCACCGCCCGCACCGAGGATGAGCAGGGTCGTGGTCGGTGGGTTCGACGCAGCCATGGGCAGATCGTCCCACGTTCCGCTGCGCTGTGGCCCCAAGGGCAGGGGTATGCCCGACCGCTCGGGTGAGCGGTCGGGCATACCTGCTGCTCGGGTCAGTGGCCCCACTGGTTGGGGATGAAGCTCATGTCGGCCTTGGGGGCGATGAGGCGGTCCCAGGGGATGTCGAACTCGACGGTGCCGAGGGCGCTGGCGTATGCCGCCCCCTGCTGAATGGCGACGTGCAGCCCAGTGCGCTTGGGGTAGATCGCGATATCGGTGCGGAGGATGTCCCCGTGGGGTTGGTTCGGCACGGCGGACTAAGCGGCGCGCGCGAGCTCGCGCTCGAAGTTCCAGTAGGGGCCACCGCTCGTACCGCCCACGCAGAGCGTGGGACCCAGCTCCGATACTTCGCGAGGACCCCGTCCGGCAGTTCGCAAGACGACCCAGGCGCCTACTGTGAGCAGCGTGACGACAGAGCGGGACTATGACGTGGTGGTGCTCGGGGCGGGCTCGGGGCGCTCGGTGCTTTCGGAAGAACTGGCGCACCTGCGCACGGCAATCATCGACTGCGGGCCGTATGGCGGCACCTGTCTCAATCGCGGGTGCATCCCGACCAAGATGTTCCTCCACGTGGCCGAGGTCGCCGGCAGCCTGCCTGAGTTGTCCCGGCTCGGTGTGGACGCACGTGTGGACCAGGTGCGGTGGCGCGAGATCCGCGATCGCATCTTCGACCGCATCGACACGTTCGCGGCCTCCGGTCCAGAGGGTGCCCGCTCCGCTGGCATTGATGCGTATGTCGGTGCCGCCCGCTTCGTCGGTCCGCGAAGGCTGGTGGTGGCCGAGCCGGGTGGCGACGTCGAGGTGACGGCCGCGCAGGTCGTGCTCGCGCAGGGTGCGAGTCCCGTCGTGCCCCAGGTGATTCACGACAGCGGGGTGCCATTCCACACCTCTGACACCGTCATGCGGATCGAGGAGTTGCCGAAGCGGATGCTCGTCCTTGGGGGCGGAGTGATCGGCACCGAGATGGCGCAATTGTTCTGGGGTTTGGGTGTCGAGATCACGATGGTGACCAAGGGCCCGCACCTCGTGAAAGGTGTTGGCGAGGACATCGGCCGGCGCTTCACCGAGTTGATGGGGCAGCGGTGGGCGCTGCACCTGAACGCCGAGGTGACCTCCGTGGCGGAGCGCGGCGACGGCATACATGTGGGGTTGGCGGATGGGACAACTTTGGTGACCGACCTATTGCTCGTGGCGGTTGGGCGGCGTCCGAACACCGGCGACATCGGCCTCGATCTGGCCGGCGTCGAGGTGGACTCGGACAGTGGTCGTGTTCTCGTCGACGAGTTCGGGCGCACGAGCGCCGAGGGCGTATGGGCGCTCGGCGATGTCTCCAGCGTGCACCAGCTCAAGCACCTGGCCAATGATCAGGCCCGGACCGTGCGCCACAACGTGCTGCACCCGGACGCGCCGAAGCCGCTGCGCGCCAAGGCAATTCCGTCCGCGGTGTTCTCCGATCCGCAGCTGGCGATCGTGGGTGAGACCCTGCCGCAGGTGCTCGCGGCGGGCTGTGATGCGGTGGCGTTCACGCAGAAGCTGGGGGACACGGCATACGGCTGGGCGCTGGAAGACACCACCTCCGTCTGCACCGTCGTCGCCGAGCGGGGCACCGGCGTCGTGCTCGGGGCCCAACTCATGGCACCGCAGGCGTCCTCGCTCATCCAGCCGCTGATCGACGCGACCGCGCGCGGGCTGAGCGCGCGCGATGTCGCGACAACCCAGATGTGGATCCACCCCGCCGCCATGGAGCTGATCGAGAACGCCCTCCTCGGCGTCGCCGAGGCCGCCGGGACCTGAGGGGCCAGGCGGTTTGCGAGACGGGCCAGGTTCTCGCCGTGGGGCCTGGCTATATCGCGGCCCGCGGGCGTGAACCCGGCCCGGGTCAGCGCGCGAGGTCGGCGCGGCAGCGGGCCTCGAAGGTCGTTAGCTCAGCGAGGGCCTCGTCGAGGTCGCGGCGGCGGGCTTCGAGGTCAGCGCGGCGCTCGTCGATCTGGGTCAGCACATACTCGAGTTGGCTGCGGCGGCCGCGGGGGGCGTCATACAGATCGATGATCGTCCGGATCTCCTCGAGGGGGAAGCCGAGGCGCTTGCCGCGCAGGATCAGGGCCAGGCGGGTGCGATCGCGGCGGTGATAGACGCGGACGGTGCCGCGCCGCTCGGGGGAGATCAGGCCCAACTCTTCGTAATGGCGCACCGCGCGATGGGTGATCGCGAACTCTTCGGCGATCTGCGCGATGGTCCACGTCTGCTCGCGCTCGAGCACCGTCCGGCTTGCCATGGGCCAGTATCCTGCTTTACGTTAACGTAAACGTCAAGCACTAACGAAGTCAGCAATGGGGAGTGTCGCCGCGCATGTTCGAACTGAGCCAAGATCACGAGGACTTCCGGGCGATGGTGCGCGACTTTGCCGAACGCGAGGTTGCGCCGCACGTCGCCGAGTGGGACCGCGCGCACCACTTCCCGACCGACCTCGCGCCGAAGATGGGCGATCTCGGACTCTTTGGCCTCGTGGTGCCGGAGGAGTTCGGCGGTAGCGCCGACCCGGAGGGCGGGCCGTTCACGGCACTCTGCGTCGCCATCGAAGAACTCGGCCGCATCGACCAGTCGATCGGCATCACGCTCTCGGCCGGTGTGGGTCTGGGAATCAACCCGATCCTGACGTATGGCAGCCCAGCCCAGAAGGAGCGCTGGCTGCCGGATCTCGTGTCCGGCCGGGCGCTGGCAGCCTTCGGGTTGACCGAGCCGGACGCCGGCTCCGACGCCGGAGCAACGCGGACGAAGGCGAGTCTCGACGGCGATAGCTGGGTGGTCAACGGGGCGAAGGCCTTCATCACGAACTCCGGCACCGAGATCACATCGGTCGTCACCGTGACCGCGCGCACCGGCGAGAGCGCGGATGGGCGGCCGGAGATCTCGGCCATCATGATTCCTTCCGGCACAACGGGATTCGAGGTTGCCCCGGCATACGACAAGCTCGGGTGGAATATCTCCGACACGCACGGACTGACCTTTTCCGATGTGCGCGTGCCGCAGGAGAACCTCCTCGGGGACCGTGGGCAGGGGTTCAAGCAGTTCCTTAAGACCCTCGACGATGGGCGCATCGCCATCAGCGCGCTCGCCCTCGGACTGCTGGTGCGGATGCGGGAGGAGGCCACGGCATACGCCCAGGCACGCACGGCCTTCGGGCGACCGATCGGGGTCAACCAGGGCGTCTCGTTCAAGGTCGCCGACCTGGCCGTCATGGAGGAGACGGCGCGGCTGCTGACCTACAAGGCCGCGTGGCTGAAGGACCAGCAGGAGTTGGGCAAGCACAGCGTCGCCGAGGTCAAGCAGGCGGCGGCGATCGCCAAGCTCTACACCTCCGAGGCGGCCGTGACGGCGACCCGGCTGGCGACGCAAATCTTCGGCGGCAATGGCTTCATGGAGGAGTACCCCGTCGCCCGGTTCTACCGGGACGCGAAGATCCTGGAGATCGGGGAAGGAACCTCCGAGGTTCAGCGCATGGTCATCGCCCGCAACCTAGGGTTGTCCTCGTGAGCGATGTCGCCGACCTGCGGGGCCGCCTGAGCGCGTCATATGCCGCCTCCGAGCGTCCGAGTGAGGCCGCGGCGGCGAAACTGGCGAAGCAGAACAAGCTATATGTCCGTGACCGCATCGCGTTGCTGCTGGATGCGGGCAGCTTCGTCGAAGACGGGCGCTATGCCAATGCGCGGGCCGGACACCTGCCGGCCGATGGCGTCGTCACCGGTCGCGGGCGCGTCGACGGGCGACCGGTCATCGTCATCGCCAACGATCCCACCGTCAAGGCCGGGTCGTGGGGTGCGCGGACTGTCGAGAAGATCGTGCGCGCGACCGAAATGGCTCTGCGCGAAGAGCTTCCGGTTTTCTGGTTTGTCGACAGCGCGGGTGCGCGCATCACCGACCAGGTCGAGATGTTCCCCGGTCGACGAGGCGCCGGCCGGATCTTCCACAACCAGGTCGCGCTCTCGGGCAAGGTGCCCCAGATCTGCTGCCTCTTCGGGCCCAGCGCGGCGGGCGGGGCATACATCCCCAGCTTTTGCGATCTGATCATCATGGTCGAGGGCAATGCCTCGATGTATCTCGGGTCGCCGCGGATGGCCGAGATGGTCGTGGGGGAGAAGGTCACGCTGGAGGAGATGGGCGGCGCGCGGATGCACTGCACCATCTCCGGAGTCGGGGACCTGCTGGCCCATGACGACACCGAAGCGATCGAATTGGCGAAGCTCTACTTCTCCTATCTGCCGCTCAACTGGCAGGCGCCGCCGCCGACCTATCAGCCGGAGGCGCCGGCGAATCCCCTGACACCGCAATCGGTTCCGGAGAAGGAGTCGCAGCCCTTCGATGTCCATGAGGTGATCGACGGGCTCGTGGACGATGACTCCTTCTTCGAGATCAAGCCGCTCTTTGCCGCCGAATTGGTTGTCGGTTTCGGGCGGATGAATGGTGAGTCGGTCGGCATCCTGGCGAACAATTCCGCAGTCAAGGGGGGCGTGCTGTTCACCGACAGCGCGGACAAAGCGGCGCGCTTCATCTGGCTATGCGATGCCTACTCGATCCCGCTCGTCTACCTCGCCGATGTCCCGGGATTCATGATCGGCTCCGAGGTGGAGCGCGGCGGCATCATCCGGCATGGGGCGAAGATGGTGTCCGCGGTGGCGTCGGCAACCGTGCCGCAGATCTGTGTCGTCGTGCGCAAGGCGTATGGCGCGGGGCTCTATGCGATGGGCGGGCCCGGCTTTGCGCCGGATGCCACGATTGCCTTGCCGACCGCGCGGATCGCCGTGATGGGTCCGGAGGCCGCCGTGAATGCGGTGTACGCCAACAAGATTGCCGAGATCACCGACCCCGACGAGCGGGCGGCCTTCGTCGCCGAGCGGCGCACGGCATACGAAGAAGATGTCGACATCGAACGGCTGGCCGCTGACCTGGTGCTGGATCAGGTCATCGAGCCCGGTCTGCTGCGCGACGAGCTGATTGCCCGACTGTCGTTTGCGGCGGGCCGAGACCGGCACTTCGCGACGAAACGCCGCGACATTCCCCCCACCTGATCGAGACGCCGCCCGATGTTTGGGAGGGAAACCCTTGCTTTGTGCCAGAAGCTTTCCGGCACAAAGCAAGGGTTTCCGGCATCGGGCGGGAAACCTACAGGGGGCTCAGGTGAGGGCGAACCAGGGGAGGCCGAGGTCGGCGAGGAGGTCGCGCAGGAGGGGGAGGGAGAGGCCAACGACATTGTGGTGGTCGCCCTCGATGCCGGTGACGAAGGCGCCGCCGAGACCGTCGACGGTGAAGGCGCCGGCGACCCGCAGCGGTTCGCCGGTCGCGACATAGGCCTCGATCTCGGCGTCGGTGAGATCGGCGAAATGCACGACGGTGGACGCGGTCGCCCCGATGAGTCCGCCGCTGCCGTCGTCGCGGTCGTCGATCAGCCAATGACCCGTATGCAGGGTGCCCGAGCGCCCGCGCATCCGCCGCCACCGCTGCGTTGCCTCGGCCGCGTCGGCCGGCTTGCCGTGCACCTCGCCATCGAGTTCGAGCATCGAGTCGCAGCCGAGCACGAGGGCGTCGGTGTTATGGGCGACGTCCTCGGCCTTCGCGCGGGCAAGGGCGAGGACGAGATCGGCGGGTTCCAGGTCGCCATACCGGGTGGCCAGGTCGCGAAGCAACGCGTCCTCGTCCACCGTGCTTGGCTGCACGTCCGCCTCGATCCCGACCTGCTGCAACAGGATTCGGCGAGCGGGGGAGGCGGACGCCAGGATGAATCGGGGAGTGGGCATGGCGACCAATCTACGGCGCGAGTGAGGGTCGGCCGTCAACCGAGAGCTTCGTCGACGAAGCACCAGCGCCAGGCTTCGCCGGGCTCCAGGGAGCGCATGACCGGATGACCGGAGGCGTGGAAATGGGCGGTCGCGTGCTTGCCGGGTGAGGAGTCGCAGCAGCCGACCTGGCCGCACTCGGTGCATAGCCGCAAGTGCACCCAGGTCATTCCGGTTTCCAGGCATTCGTGGCAGCCCTCGGGGCTGTCGGGGACGACGCACCGCGGCTCGACGGATAAGTGCTCGCAGGCGGCCGCGATCTGGTCGGGCGCGCGCAAAGGCGTCTCCCGGAGCCGCTCGCTGCGCCGGGCGCTGACGGTCAGAGCCGCCTCCTCGGCGTCCATGGCATTGAGGACCTGTCCGAGCACATGCTGGTCAACCTCCCCGGCAGCGCGGATCTTCAACAACTGGGCTCGCTCGGCGCCGATCATCTGTAGGCGCAGGCGCCGATAGGCCTCGCTTGGGGTCTCGCTGCCGGCATCGCCGAGCTGCTCCCAGATCCGGTTGACCCGGGCCGTCGACTGCTCCTTGATCGCCGCGAGGGCGCTCGGGTCGGCGTTCGGATCGGCCTCGATCGAGCGCAGGCCCGCACCGACCGCCGAGGCGACGACGGTCGCCGCGACGAGGGCATCCTCACGCGGATCGGGACCCCGGACGTCGAGTGAACGTGCCAACGCTGGCAGCGTAAAGCCCTGCAGCAGAAGAGTTCCCACCGTGACGATGAGGGCGATGAGGACAAGAACCGGCCGCAGGGGCGTGTCCTCCGGCAAGGTGAGGGCGGCGGCGAGGGTGACCACGCCGCGCATACCTGCCCAGGAACTGACGGCAGCGACTTTGGCGGCCTCGGCGCTCTGACCACCCTGGCGGCGGAAGGCCAGGAGGGTGAAGGGGAAGATCCAGACCGGCCGGAGCACCAGGCATACGAGCAGCACCACCAGTCCCACCCCGACTCCGCGGGCGAGAGTCAACTCGCTCTCGTCGACCCGGGCGATGATCGACTGCATCTGCAGGCCGATCAGCAAGAAGACGGCATTCTCCAGCAGGAAGGTGATGCTCGCCCAGTTGATGCGCTCCGAGAGCCGCGAGGACGCACTCTGCAGGACCGGTGCCTTGTGGGCCAGCAGCAGGCCCGCGGTCACGACCGCCAGCACGCCGGAGCCGTGGATCTTCTCGGCGGGGACATAGGCGAGGAAGGGGACCGCAAAGGAGAGCGCGGTGTCCGCGGCGGTCTCGGTGAGGTGGCGGCGGACGGCGGCGACGACGAGGAAAACCAGCCAGCCGACGACCAATCCGCCGAGGACTGCCCGCCCGAAGTCCAGCGCCACGCTCATCGTCGTCACCTCGCCCGCGTGTCCGGCACCAACGGCGAGACCCGCCGCCGCGACGGCCGTGCGCAGCGAGACCAGGGCCGTCGCATCATTGAGCAAGGACTCGCCTTCGAGGACGGTCGTCGTCCGGCGGGGCAGGCCGATGCTGCGGGCGACGGCGGTAGCCGCGACCGCGTCCGGGGGAGCGCGATCGCGCCGAGAGCGAAGGCAACGGCGAAGTTGATTGGCAAGAGCCAGCTTGCGACGATCGCCACGCCGAGCGCGGTGAAGAGCACCAGCCCCACCGAGAGCCCGAGGATCGGCGTCAGCAGGCGCCGAAGGTCGATGAGCGAGGTGTTGAGCGCCGCGGCATACAGCAGTGGCGGGAGCAGCCCAAAAAGCACCACCTCGGGCGACATCGACACCTCGGGCAGGCCCGGGACATAGGAGGCCGCGACCCCGACGCCAAGCAAGGCCAGCGGCGCGGGCACCCCGATCGGTTCGCAGAGGCGGGCGATGAGGATGACCGTGGCGGCGATGGCGACAAGGGTCAGGGCGAGATCCACGGGTCGATTCTGGCCCGTGTGGGCCGCAGGGGTGAGCGGTGACACACACCGAACGCCGCCATTGACGCCGCCTCGGTGCGGCAGTTCCGCTACCGTTCTCTCAACTTACTCGCCGGTAGCCAGGAGATTTCCCGTGTCCCGCACCCGTATGACCGCTGCCCTGACCGCTGTCGCCGCCTGCGCGGCCGTCCTGCCCGCCACCGCTGCGGGCGCCGCCGTTGAGCCGCCGCGCCCGGCCTTCTACGAAGCCCCCGCGTATGTCGCCGGCGCTGCCGGCGATGTGCTTCGCAGCGAGCTGATGACCTTCGCCGTCGACCCGGCCGGCCTGAGCAATCTGGTCATGACCTCGACCCGAGTGCTCTATGTCTCCACCGATCGCACCGGCGCCAAGATCGCCGTGTCCGGGACCGTCCTGGTGCCCAAGACGCCGTGGATCGGTGTCGGCAAGCGCCCGATCATCGGCTATGCCGCGGGCACCCAAGGCCTCGCCGACCGCTGCGCCCCGTCGCGCATGCAGTCCGAAGGCCTGGAATACGAATCACTCTTCATCAAGGGCCTCATCGAGCGGGGGTATGCCGTCGCCCTCACCGACTATCAGGGGCTCGGCACCGCCGGAGTGCACACCTACATGAACCGGGTCGTGCAAGGACGCGCCGTCCTCGACGCCGTCCGTGCCGCCCAGCGACTCAGCGGCTCGGGCCTGTCGTCGCTGAATCCCGTTGGCCTGATGGGCTATTCGCAAGGCGGCGGGGCTTCCGCGTCAGCGGCCGAGCTCGCCGCGTCATACGCCCCCGACCTGAAAGTTAAGGGCGCCGTCGCCGGTGCCGTTCCGGCCGACCTCGGCGCCGTGGCGAGCAATCTCGACGGCGGGCTGTATGCCGAATTCGCGCTCTATGGGGTGCGCGGGCTTGCCGCCGGCTACAACCTCGACCTCACGCCATACCTCAACGCCACCGGGCGACGCGTGATGGACGAGGTCGAAGGAGAGTGCGTGACCGACCTGTTCAACCACTCCTTCGTCAAGTCCAGCACCCTGTCCGCCGACGGCTCGACCTTCGCGCAGATGCTGGGCAAGGCACCCTTCGCCGCCATCGTTGCCGAGCAGAAGATCGGCAACCTCAAGCCCGCCATGCCGGTCCTTGTCACGCACTCCGTCCTCGACGACGTCATCCCCTTCACCGTCGGCAAGACGATGGCCAAGAGCTGGTGCACCAAGGGCGCCAATGTGTACTTCTCGCCCAACGCCACCCCCGCCCACATCGGCGGCATGCTCAACAACTCCGCCGAGATGTACTCCTTCTTCGAAGCCCGGTTCGCCGGCCTGCCTCAGTGGTCAAACTGTTGGACCCTGTAAAGCATTGAGCGAGCTGCGCTCGCGCCGGGAAACGTCCCAGCACTAGTTGGGTGACTGTGTATACGGAGCAACGTGTTCACAGTCACCTACCTGGTGCTAGCACCACTTAGGAGACGCGCCCTACGTGGCTTGGTTAGCGCCCTATCGCAAGCCTTACAGGGTGCCGAGGACGGCGGCGCGAAGGGTGTCGAGGCCGACGCTGCCGATGTCGAGGGCGCGGCGGTGGAAGTCCTTGAGATCGAAATCCTCGCCGGCGCGACGCTCGGACTCCGCGCGCAGGTCCAGCCAGAGCCGCTCGCCGATCTTGTAGGACGGCGCCTGGCCCGGCCAGCCCAGATAGCGATCCAATTCAAATCGCAGCACCGATTCGGTCATCCGCGAATGCGCCGTCAGATAGCGCCACGCCTTGTCGTAATCCCACGCACCACCACCGACCTCGGCCGGCGCCTCGAAGCCGCAGTGCACGCCGATGTCGATGACCACGCGCGCCGCGCGCAGCGACTGACCGTCGAGCAGGCCAAGCCGGTTGCCCGGGTCGTCCATGAAGCCCAACTCGGCCATCAGCCGCTCCGCATACAACGCCCACCCCTCGCCATGACCGGAGGTCCACGCGGCCAAGCGGCGCCAACTATTGAGCAAGTCCTTGCGGTAGACCGTCTGCGCCACCTGGAGGTGATGCCCCGGCACGCCCTCGTGATAGACCGTCGTCAGCTCGCGCCACGTGGTGAACTCGGTGTCGCCCTTGGGCACCGACCACCACATCCGACCCGGGCGGGAGAAGTCGTCGCTCGGGCCGGTGTAATAGATCCCGCCGAGTTGGGTCGGCGCGATGCAGCCCTCGATCGTCCGCACCGGCCCCGGGATGTCGAAATGCACATCCGCGAGCGCGTCGATCGCCTCGTCGGCCTTTGCCTGCATCCATGCCTGCAGTGCCTCGGTGCCGTGCAATTGGTATGCCGGATCGGCGTCCAAGGCCGCGAGAACCTCGTCCAAACCCGCGCCTGGGCGGAGAGACTCAGCGATCGCCGCGCGCTCGGCCTCGATCCGGGCAACCTCCTCCTGACCCCACGCATAGGTCTCCGCGAGATCCACCGTGCTGCCGAGGAAATAGCGTGAATACAGCGAATAGGCCTGTGCCCCACAGGCATCGGCCTCGGGGGCGTGGGCACCGAGCAAATCGGTGAGGCGGGGACCAAAGGCGGCATAGGCGGCGGACGCGGCATCGATCCCCGCGAGGACCTCGTCGCGTACCGACTCGCTCATCGTCGCCGCAGCGGCGTTCTGCCGCAGGCCGGCGAAGTAGCCACCCTCGGCCGCGAAGTCCGCGCACTGCTGGGCGCACGCTTCGACCTGGCGCTTCGGTGCGACCTGGCCGCGATCGCGCGCCCCAGCCAGGGACTGCGCCCACTGATCGAGCGCGGAGCCCACAGCGGCGAGCCGGCGACCGAAGGTCGCCCACTCCTGATCCGTATTGGTCGGCATGAGATCGAAGACGCCGCGGATGCTCTGCAGCGGCGACGCGATGACATTGACCGCGCTGTCCTCCAGCCCGGCCGCGTAGATCTCCTCGGCCAGCCCCAACCGCTCCTGCATCGCGGCGATGGTGACCTTGTCGATATCGTCCGCTGGCTCGGCCTCGGCAAGCCGGGCCAAGGTCTGCTGGCGAAGCGCGGACGCGGCGGCATAGCCCGCCGGTGAGAAGTCGTCGAGCCGGTCGTCATACCCGGGGATCCCCAGGTGGGTGGCGGTGATGGGGGAGAGGGCGACTTCGGCGGCGAAGTGCTCCTCGGCGATGGCGTCGACAGAGGTCGGGAGGCGGTCGGTCACGGTGTGCGACGTTACCCGAGAAGTGCGGCCGCACCGCAGGGATTCCTCGCCTACCCTTCTCGGTATGCCAGCGCCCGGCCAGCCCGAGTCGCCCGCCGACGCGGCGCTGACGGCCCGCCGGGTGCGGCGCGCGGGCTGGGTTCTCGGTGCGGGGGCCGCCGTCCTCATTCCGTGGACGGCCTACCTGGCGTGGGAGTTGCCGGAACACGCCGTCGCCGTGAACTACGACTTGGCGTGGGGTGGCTTCGATGTGGGCCTGATCCTGCTGCTGGCGGCAGGTGCGTGGGCCGCCTTCCGCGCCAACCGGTGGCTGCCGGCTCTTGCTGCCGCGACAGCGACGATGTTGATCGTGGACGCCTGGTTCGATGTGGTCACGTCGGGACCGAGCGATCGGTGGCTCGCGGTGGCGATGGCCGTGCTCATTGAGTTGCCCGTTGCGGTCGCCTGCCTGCGGCTGTCCGCGCACACCCAGGGCCTGGTGCTGTGGCGCGCCCGCCACTCGCGGGCGAAGGGACATCGGTGACGAGCGAACCGACATACCGTTGGCCCATGCCCGCCGCGATTCTGTCGACCAATGTCGGCTCCCCGAGACCCAATGGCAGCAAGGCCACCCCGACGGGAATCCAGAAGTTGCCCGTGGACGCCCTCGACGTCGCCGCGCCAGGGCGGCGCAAGGGTCCGAGCGGCGTGGCCGGTGATTTCATCGGCAACGGCCGTCATCATGGCGGCGACGACCAGGCTGTGTATGCCGTGGCGCGGGAGGAACTTGACTGGTGGGCAACGGAATTGGGGCTCGAGCTGCCTAACGGGCACTTCGGGGAGAACCTCACGACCACCGGGATCGATGTCGATGCCGCGATCATCGGGTCGACCTGGCAGGTGGGGTCGGCGATCCTGGCTGTCACCGGTCCGCGCATCCCGTGCAGCACCTTCTCGACCCATATGCAACAGCCGCGCTGGGTCAAACGCTTCGCCGAGCGCGGCCGCACCGGGGCCTATTTCGCGGTGGTGGCGCCAGGCACGATCAGCCGGGGTGACGCGATCACCGTGCGTGATGTGCCAGATCACGGAATCACCGTGCCGATGACCTTCCGGGCGTGGATGGGCGACCGCGATGAAGCTCGCCGCATCCTCGACCTCGGCGCCGGCTCGGCGCTGCTGCGCGAAGAACTGGCCGAGATGCTCGCGCGGAGCTAGGGCGTCAGGCGCGGCGGACGGAGGTGCGCCAGCCGCCGGGGCCGTTGTGGGTGGGTGCGTGCACCGCGGCGGCATGGTCCACCCAGCCGGGGGTATGCGGAGTGGTCCCGCCCTCGACCTCCCCTCCGGCGGCGCTGAGGACCGCGACGAGCGCGGCAATCTCCTCGGCGCTCGGATTGCCGCGCACGATCCGCAGCACGGGCGCGGCTGCTGCTGAGTCAGGCGACGACATCACAGCGGGATATTTCCGTGCTTCTTCGGCGGCAGGCTCTCGCGCTTGTTGCGCAGCGCCCGCAGCGCCCGGCTGACATTCATCCGGGTGTTGGACGGTGAGATGACGGTGTCGATATAGCCGCGTTCGGCGGCGATATACGGATTCGCCAGCGTGTCCTCATAGTCCGTCACGAACTGCGCCCGCAGCGCCGTGACATCCTCTCCGGCCTCCTGGGCGGCGCCAAGCTCCTTGCGGTAGAGGATGTTCACCGCACCCTGCGCGCCCATGACCGCGATCTGACCGGTCGGCCAGGACAGGTTGATGTCGGCGCCGAGGTGCTTCGAGCCCATGACGTCATACGCCCCGCCATAGGCCTTGCGGGTGATGACGGTGACCTTGGGGACGGTCGCCTCGGCATACGCATAGATCAGCTTCGCGCCGCGGCGGATGATGCCATTCCACTCCTGCGAGGTGCCGGGCAGGAAGCCGGGCACGTCGACAAGGGTGAGGATCGGGATGTTGAAGGCATCGCAGGTCCGGACGAAGCGCGCGGCCTTCTCGGAGGCATCGATATCCAAGGTGCCGGCGAATTGCATCGGCTGGTTGGCGACGATACCGACACTGCGGCCGTCGATCCGGGCATACCCAATGAGGATGTTCGGCGCGAAAAGCGCTTGCACCTCAAGGAATTCGCCATCGTCGACCAGGTGCTCGATGACGGTCTTCATGTCATAGGGCTGATTGGCTGAGTCGGGGATGATCGTGTCGAGTTCGAGGTCGAGATCGGTGACGCTCAGATCGTTCTCGATGTCGTAGGAGGGCGGCTCGTCCAGATTGTTCGACGGCAAATAGGACAGCAGCGCCTTGACGTACTCGATGGCGTCGGCCTCGTCCGCCCCGAGATAGTGCGCATTGCCCGACTTGGTGTTGTGGGTCCGCGCGCCGCCGAGCTCTTCGAAGCCGACCTCTTCGCCGGTGACGGTCTTGATGACGTCCGGGCCGGTGATGAACATGTGCGAGGTCTGGTCGACCATGACGGTGAAGTCGGTGATGGCCGGTGAATAGACCGCGCCGCCAGCGCAGGGGCCCATGATCAACGAGATCTGCGGGATCACCCCGGAGGCGTGGACATTGCGCAGGAAGATCTCGCCATACAGCCCGAGCGAGACCACACCCTCTTGGATGCGGGCCCCGCCGGAGTCGTTGAGGCCGACGACGGGGCAGCCGATCTTCATCGCGAAGTCCATGACCTTGACGATCTTTTCGCCGAAGACCTCGCCGAGCGATCCGCCAAAGACCGTGAAGTCCTGCGCGAAGACGGCCACCGTGCGCCCATCGACCTGGCCATAGCCGGTGACGACGCCATCGCCATACGGCCGGTGCTTCTCCTGGCCAAAGGCATTGCTGCGGTGCCGGGCGTACTTGTCCATCTCGATGAAGGTGCCCTCGTCGAGGAGCATCTCGATCCGTTCACGGGCGGTCATCTTGCCCTTGGCGTGCTGCTTTTCCACCGCGCGGGCAGAACCGGCATTGGCGACCTCGGCGACGCGGCGCTTCAAATCGGCCAGTTTGCCCGCGGTCGTGTGGAGGTCGATCTCCTGCGGCATGGCATCGGCGGTCATAGATCCGAGCCTAGCCTTGTGCCCGTGCGTCCCCCACTCGATCTCGACCGCATCCGGGCCGGTGTGAAGGAGAGTTCCGTCACGCAGGTCCACCTGCACGAACAACTCGCCTCGACGAACACCGAAGCCGCCCGCCTGGGTATGCCGTGGGCCCTGGTCCTCGCCGAGCATCAGGTGGGTGGGAAGGGCCGGCTCGGGCGCCGGTGGAGCGAGGCGCCCCGCGCCGGGCTGGCGATGTCCGTGCTGGTCCCGACTCCGCCGGGCGCCCTCGGGTGGGTGCCGCTGCTGACGGGACTGGCCCTGCACCAGGCGGTGCGAGCCGTCACGGGTCTGGACACGGCGATCAAGTGGCCGAACGATCTGCTGGCTCAATCCGGCGCGAAGCTCGCGGGGATTCTCTGCGAACTGACGCCAGCCGGGATCGTCATCGGGGCCGGCCTGAACGTGCTGCACAGCCGAGATGAGCTGCCGGTCCCGACCGCCACCTCGCTGGCCCTTGAGCTCGGCCCCGGCGCGGCGCCGGACCGCACCGACCTGGTCATCGCGTATGCCGGTGCGCTCAGCGCCGTCCTCAACGCCCAGCACGCGGGGGGAGCCGACGCGGCGGGGGAGCGGGCGGCATACCGCCGGGCCTGCACGACGATCGGGGCGAGAGTGGAACTGTCCGACGGCACCGGGCGCGCCCGCCGGGTCGAGGTTGAGGCCGTCGACGACGACGGGCGGCTGGTGGTGCGCGATGCCAGCGGGCGGCCGGAGCACGTCACCGCAGGTGACGTGCATCACGTGCGCGTGGCAGAGTAGGCCTTCGACCGGCACGTGGGAGAAGGCGTTGACGCACGAGGAAGCGGACGTCCAAGCGTTCCTGGAGGACATCCGGGTGCGATTGCTCGGCGACCACATCGCCACCGGCCGTCAGGAAATGTCGCGCCGCGCCGATCTGTCCCTCCCCATGGTCACGAACTTCTGGCACGCTCTGGGATTCCCGGTCTCGCAACCGGATTCGGGGTCCTTCGCGCAGGCAGATCTGGATGCGTTGCGTCAGATTTTGGACCTGATCGAGGCCGGACGGCTTGATGAGCAGCTGCTCCTCGGCATGACTCGCGCGGTTGCTCGCACGGCCGATCGGCTCACCGTCTGGCAGACGCAGCTCGTTGCCGAAACGCTCGCCGATCCCTCCTCCACCCTCGATGCTGGCGTTGACCTGGAAACGGCGATGGAGGTGGCGCGGCAACTCACAGCGGCTGCCGATGTCTTTGAGCCGCTGATGACGTATGCCTGGCGCCGCCACCTCTTCGGCGCACTGACCAGGATGGTCAGCGATGCCGATCCGCAGGAGGCCGAGGCCGGCCAATTGCGGCTGGTGGGGTTCGCCGATCTCGTGAACTTCACCTCGATCGTGCGGCGGGCGTCCGAACGCGATCTGGCCATCATGGTCCAACGCTTCGAGCGACTGGCCTCCGATGTCGTGACCGCCCATGGCGGCCGGGTCATCAAGACCGTCGGGGATGAGGCGCTCTTCGTCAACCGGGATGCCTTGGCCGGGACAGCCACCGCGCTCGACCTGATCGATGCCATGGCCGAGGAGGAGATGCTGCCGCAGGTGCGAGTCGGGTTGGCCTTCGGCCCCGTCCTGAGCCGGCTGGGCGATGTTTTCGGGACCACGGTCAACCGTGCCTCGCGGCTGACAGCGGTGGCGGGCGAGGGACGCGTGCTCGCCGACGAAGCCCTCTCGACGCGGCTCGCCCAGCATTCGGGCTTCAGCCTGCGCTCGACACGCCGCAGGCAACTTCGCGGGATCGGCCCGGTCACGCCGTCGGAGGTGCGCCGCAGCGCCGGGGATCGCGGGTCGGCGGGTTCGGGCCCGCATACGATGACGCCATGACCCGGGTTCTGCTCGCCGAGGACGACGAGGCGATCGCCGATCCCTTGGCGCGCGCGCTGCGCCGGGAGGGCTATGACGTCGAGGTCCGCGGCGACGGGCAGGAGGCGCTGGAAGTCGCACTCCAAGGCGTCGACCTCGTGGTGCTCGACCTGGGTCTGCCGACGATGGACGGGCTCGATGTATGCCGCCGGCTCCGGGCCGCTGGGTCCGCCGTCCCGGTGCTGATCTTGACCGCGCGCACCGACGAAGTTGACACGGTTGTCGGGCTGGACGCCGGGGCCGATGACTATGTGCGCAAGCCCTTCCGGCTGGCCGAACTGCTCGCGCGCGCCCGGGCCTTGCTGCGGCGCGGCCTGATGGAGCCGGAGGTCACGTCCTCGCTGCTCATCGACCAGGAGTCTCGCCGGGTTTTCTTGCGCGGCCAGGAACTGGCCTTGACCGGCAAGGAATATGCCCTGCTCGGCGTGCTGTACCGCGAGCGTGGGAAGGTCGTCTCGCGCGAACAATTGATGCACGAAATCTGGGACACCGAGTGGTACGGCTCGACCAAGACCCTCGATGTCCACATCTCGGTGCTGCGCCGCAAGCTCGATGAGTCCGCGGACGCGGGAAAGATGATCGCCACCGTGCGCGGTGTCGGGTTCCGTCTCGACCTGGACGACTGAGATGCACCGACTGTTCCTGCGGTCGACGATGCTCGTCGTGGGGGCGGGTCTCCTCGCGACATTCGTGCCCTTGCTCGGCATGCTGACCTTTGCCGCGACACGTAGTCCCGATGAGCGGATCATCAATCGCGTCGGGATTCCGGCCTTCTTTCTCATCGCGTTCAGCGCCTGCCTCACGGTCGCCCTGGTCGGCCTCACGATGAGTCTCGTCGTCGCGCGTCGGCAAGCGCGTCACCTGGGAGCCCCGCTCTCGGCGCTCGCCGTGCAGGCGGAGCGGCTCGGCGCGGGCGACGCGAGCGTCGCGCCGCTGGCGACCGGCATACCCGAGGTTGACCGGGTCAGCGAGGTGCTGGCTGCCAACTCCCAGGACATGGCGAAAGCCCTTGCGGCCGAGCGGGATTTTGCCGCCGACGCGAGTCACCAGTTGCGCACGCCGCTGGCGGCGCTCCTGCTGCGCCTGGAAGAGATCGAGGCGACCGCCGACCCTGAGGTGGCGCGCGCCGAGGCCGGGGTGGCCATCGACCAGGTAGCGCGTTTGACCGGCGTTGTCGACGATCTGATGAACCGAGCCAAGCGGCGTCCGGCGGAGGCGGGTGCTGTTTCGGTGGACTCGGTGCTCGCGGCGCTGCAGCGGGAGTGGCAGCCCGCTTTTGCGGCCGCGCGACGCTCGATGCGCATCCACGGCGAGCGGGATCTCGAAGTCTTCATCGTGCGCTCGGCCCTGTCGCAGATCGTCTCCACGCTCATCGAGAATGCGCTCGCGCACGGGCGAGGGACCGTCTCGGTGCTTGTGCGGCATAGCGGCCCGACCGTCGTCTTGGAAGTGAGCGATGACGGCGACGGCGTGCCCCCAGGGCTGGCGCGGCACATCTTCGAGCGTTCGGTATCTTCCACCGGCTCCGGGCTGGGCTTGGCGTTGGCGCGGGATCTGGCGGAGAAGAACTTCGGTCGGCTGGAGTTGTTGCGGGCTCAGCCCGCGGTCTTTGCGCTCTTCTTGTCCGACGCCTCGTCGAGTTCCTTGGCGAAGACGAACTTGCGATAGGCCCAGAACCGGAAGAGGGTTCCGAGGCCGATCCCGACGATATTGGCGACATTGTCGGCGAACAGGCTCGTGAACTGCAGGCCATAGTGCGAGAACGCGATGGCGGCCACACCGATGACGAGTGCGACGAGATTGGTGATGACGAAGAGCGAGAACTCATGGGCGGCTGCGCGATTGCGCCGGTGCCGGAAGGTCCACTGCCGGTTTCCGATCCACGAAAAGACAGTGGCGAGGGAGGCGGAGATGATCTTCGCGGTCGTCGGCTTGTCGTCCAAGATCGTGTGACGCAGCAGATTCATTACGCCGACATCGACGACGAAGGCGAGCGCCCCGATGATGCCGAACTTCACGACTTCGCGCCACAGCGAACTGAGCGTGCCGCGAGCCCATCCGAGGAGGCTCGTATGCGGCGGGGTCACCGGAAAACCCTAACTGAGTCAACGGGGCGCGGCAGTCCATTCTCAGCTCGGCGCCGGTCGTGGCGTGGAGGCTGCGACGGCTATCCTCCCGGGGTGGACCTGAGCGCACCAGTACCCCTTCGTGCGCCGGGTGGATTCCCGGTCGTCGGCATCATCGGTGGCGGCCAATTGGCGCGGATGTGCGCCGGCCCGGCCGCCGAATTGGGCATCACCGTGACCGTCCTCGCCGAGGAAGCCGATGGTGCCGCCGCGCAGGTTTTCCGGTCCGCACCGGTCGGGGATTACACCGATCCGGCGACCGTCGTGGCGTTCGCTCAGCACTGTGATGTCATCACCTTCGACCACGAACACGTGCCTGCTCCGGTGCTGGCTGCCCTCGAAGAGTTGGGGGTGCCGATGCACCCCAGCCCGGCCGCGCTGGCATACGCCCAGAACAAGCTCTCTATGCGAGAACGCTTGTCCGACATGGGCATTCCGTGTCCGCGCTGGCGGGCCGCGACCTCCGTAGCACAGGTCGAAGACTTCGGCGCCGAGGTCGGCTGGCCGCTCATCGCCAAGGTCCCCGTCGGGGGGTATGACGGCAAGGGCGTCTTGCTCGCGCGTTCGGTGCACGAGGTGGCGGACTGGCTCGCGCGCGGCCCGGTGCTGCTCGAAGAGCGGGTCGACTTCGAGCGCGAACTGGCCGTGCTCGTTGCCCGCTCACCGTCCGGGCAAGCCGCCGCGTGGCCGGTGGTCGAGACCGTTCAGGAGGACGGGATCTGCGTCGAGGTGCACGCGCCTGCGGCTCATCTCGACCCGGGCCTGGCCGCGGAGGCGACCGCAGCGGGTCTGCGGATCGCCGGGGAGTTGGGGGTCACGGGGGTGCTGGCTGTCGAGATTTTCCAGACCGCTGATGGCTTCGTCGTCAACGAGTTGGCGATGCGTCCGCACAACAGCGGGCACTGGAGCATGGACGGGTCGGTGACGGGCCAGTTCGAGCAGCACCTGCGCGCTGTGCTCGACCTGCCGCTTGGTGATCCGCGAGCCCGCTCCGCGGTGACCGTCATGGCGAATGTTCTCGGGGGGGACTATGCCGAGCTTTATCCGGCATACCGGCACCTGATGGCCCGCGATCCTGGCCTGAAAGTCCACCTCTATGGCAAGGGCGTGCGTCCCGGCCGCAAGATTGGGCACGTCAATATCTGCGCGTCGACCTATGCCGAGGCGCACGAGCGGGCTCGGCATGCGGCCGACTATCTCCAGGGAGTGATCACCGAATGAAACCGGTCGTCGGCGTCGTCATGGGCAGTGACAGTGATTGGCCGGTGCTAGAGGCGGCTGCGATTGCCTTGCAGGAGTTCGGGATTGGCTACGAAGCCGATGTTGTGTCCGCGCATCGGATGCCGGAGGACATGATCGCGTATGGCCGTGCCGCCGCCGGCCGCGGGCTGCGCGTGATCATCGCCGGGGCCGGGGGAGCGGCCCACCTGCCGGGCATGCTCGCCTCCGTGACGACCCTGCCGGTCATCGGGGTGCCCGTGCCGCTGACATACCTCGATGGCATGGACTCGCTGCTCTCGATCGTCCAAATGCCCGCCGGCGTGCCGGTGGCGACGGTCTCGATCGGCGGCGCTCGCAATGCCGGCCTGCTCGCGGCCCGCATCCTGGCCAGCGGCGAGGGCGCCGAGGCCGAGCGCCTGCGGGACGCGATGGCGAGCTTCCAGACCCAGCTGCGGCAGACGGCATACGACAAGGGCGCGGCGCTACGCGAGCGAGTCCGCGAGGCCTAAGGGTGCGACGCGCTGCGCCGTCAGATGCCGTGGGGGCGCAGCTTGGGGTACTCGATCTTGGGGCAGGTGTCCATGACGACGCCGAGACCGGCCTTGCGGGCGCGCTCGGCGGCAGCGACATCCGCGACGCCACGCTGCATCCAGACGGCGTCGATCTGTAGTCGGTCTTTGTTGGCGATGGCCTCATCGACGACGGCCCCGACGAGATCGGAGTTGACGAAGCAGTCGACAACCTTGACGTCGGTGCCATCCGGGATATCGGACAGGGAGGCATAGCCCTTTTCACCGTGGACGGTGGCCGCCGAGGGGTGCACGGGGATGATCCCCTTGCCCTGTTCCATCTTCAGATAGCGGCTGATCTTCCACGCATCACGGTCGCGATTGTCGGACAGGCCGACGATCACCCAAATGCCCGGATCGACGAGCAGGTCACGAATCAGATCGGGATCGTTCTGGTGCGTCATTGCCACCTGGCCAGTCTGACACGAGCAGCCGCGCGGGGGGCGCAGGAGCGGCCGCTGCGGCAGACTGAGCCGCGTGGAACGCGATGACCTGATCCGGCTGCGGCAGGCCCGCGACCGGATCGACCGCGACTATGCCGAACCGCTGGATGTCCCACTGCTGGCCCGCGAAGCGCTGATGTCGGTGGGCCACTTCCAGCGATCCTTCAAAGAGGCCTTCGGCGAAACGCCCTACTCCTGGTTGATGACTCGCCGGGTCGAGCGCGCCATGTCGCTGCTGCGCAATGGATCGATGTCCGTGACGCAGGTGTGTATGGCGGTTGGCTGCACCTCGCTCGGATCGTTCAGTTCGCGCTTCACGGAGTTGGTTGGTGAGACCCCGAGCGCCTACCGCGCCCGGCCGCATGAGGAGTTGCGCGGCGTGCCGGGCTGCATCGCCAAACAGGTCACCCGGCCCCGGCGCTGACGGCGCCCGCATCGATCAGGATCGAAGAAGCGCGGGGGTGCGCGGGCGCCATACGTCGAGACATGAACACCACAGCACCCACCACGCCCCATCCCGCAACGGCCAGCCTGGCCATCGTCAACGTCTTCGTCTTCACCAATGACACCGACGCCTCCCTCGCCTTTTACCGCGACGTCCTCGGCTGCACCACGGCCACCGATGTCACCAATGGCGATTTCCGTTGGGTCACCCTCACCCCGCCGAGCCAGCCGGAGCTGGAGATCGTCCTGCACAACTACACCGGCGGGGGTATGCCGATGAGCTCTTCCGATGCCGACGCGCTGCACGATCTGCTCGCCAAGGGCCTGCTCTCGGCGCTGATCCTGCGGGTCGACAATGTCGATGCACTCTTTGAGCATGTCGTCGCCTCCGGCGCGGAGGTGCTGCAGGAGCCGCAGGATCAGTTCTATGGCGTGCGCGACTGCGCCTTCCGCGACCCGGTCGGCAATATGGTGCGCTTCAACCAGCCACTGGCTCAGCAGGCCTGACCCACGATGTGCCGTCCGGGCTGGCCGCCCGGCTGGGACGGCATACCCCTGCCCGCTCCTGACCCACCCGGCGGGGCAGGGACTCGCGGCTCAGTCGCTGCCGAAGAGGTCGCGGGTATAGACCTTGTCGGCCACATCGGCCAGATCATCGGTATGCCGATTGGCGACGATGAGGTCGGAGATCTCCTTCAACTCCTCAAGGGAGACCACGCGTGAACCATAGAAGTGGTCCTCGGCATACTCCGGCTCGTAGACGACGACCTCGATGCCCTTGGCCTTGATCCGCTTCATGATCCCCTGCACCGAGGAGGAGCGGAAGTTGTCGGAGCCGGCCTTCATGATGAGCCGGTAGATCCCGACGACGCGCGGGCGACGCGCGACGATATCCATCGCGACGAAGTCCTTGCGCGTGGTGTTGGCCTCGACGATCGCGCTGATCAGCGTCTGCGGGACATCGCGATAGTTCGCGAGCAATTGCTTGGTGTCCTTAGGCAGGCAGTACCCGCCATAACCAAAGCTCGGGTTGTTGTAGTGCGTCCCGATCCGCGGATCGAGGCCGACGCCGTCGATGATCTGCCGGGAGTCCAGGCCGTGCGTCGAGGCGAAGGTGTCGAGTTCGTTGAAATAGGCCACACGCATCGCGAGATAGGTGTTGGCGAAGAGCTTGATCGCCTCGGCCTCGGTGCTGCCGGTCAACAGGACCGGCACGCCGGGGTCTTCGCACGCGTCGCGCAGCAGGTCGGCGAAGCGCTGGCCGCGCTCGCTCACCTCGCCGACGACGATCCGGCTCGGATGCAGGTTGTCGTGCAGGGCCCGGCCCTCGCGCAGGAACTCCGGCGAGAAGAGGACATTCTCGGTGCCGAGGGGCGCGCGCACGGAGTTCGTGAAGCCGACAGGGATGGTCGATTTGATGACCATGACGGCGTCCGGGTTGATCCGGGCAACATCACGGATCACCGACTCGACGGAGCGGGTGTCGAAGTAGTTCGTCACCTCGTCGTAGTTGGTCGGGGTGGCGATGATGACGAACTCGGCGCCGGCATACGCCTCCTCGGGGGAGGTGGTGTAGGCGATGTCGAGCTTCTCATCGCGCAGGAAGCGTTCGATATCGGGATCGGAGATGGGGCTGCGGCCCTCGCGGAGCATCCCGATCTTGTGGGCATCGATGTCATGGGCTCGCACCGGATTGTGGCGCGCCAGCAACATCGCGAGGGAGAGGCCGACATATGACGTGCCGACGACGGCGATGGTGGCGGGTGCGCTGGTGGACACGAGGGCTGAGTCTATGTCCGCGGCTGGGGTGGGACGGTGCGCCCGGGCGCTGCGGCCGCCGATGGGGAAGTCGTGACGGGGTCCCCGCGAAGTATTGGAGCGAGGGACGAGCGGAGAACTTCGTGGGGTGTCCCGACGGGGAAGTCGTGACGGGGTCCCCGCGAAGTATTGGAGCGAGGGACGAGCGGAGAACTTCGTGGGGTGTCCCGACGGGGAAGTCGTGACGGGGTCCCCGCGAAGTATTGGAGCGAGGGACGAGCGGAGAACTTCGTGGGGTGTCCCGACGGGGAAGTAGGTTCGTGCCATGAGATTCGGCATCTTCGTCCCGCAAGGCTGGCGTCTCGACCTGGTCGGCATCGACCCCTCGCAGCATTGGGGGGTGATGGCCGGGCTGGCGCGGCGCGCCGACGCGAACCCCGAGTGGGAGTCGATTTGGGTCTATGACCACTTCCACACCTTCCCCGGGCCGACGCAGGAGGCGACCCACGAGGCATGGTCACTGATGGCGGCCTTCGCCGGCGTAACTGGCCGGGTGCGGCTCGGGCAGATGTGCTCGTGCATGAGCTACCGCGACCCTGCCTACCTCGCGAAGGTCGCGGCGACCGTCGACATCGTCAGCGAAGGTCGACTGGAGATGGGCATCGGCGCGGGCTGGTACGAAGCGGAGTGGCGGGCCTATGGCTACGGCTTCCCCTCCGCGGGGGAGCGGCTGGCCCGCCTCCGCGAGGGCGTCGAGATCTTCCGGCAGGCGTGGATGACCGGATCGGCGACGCTGGATGGCGAGTTCTACCAGGTCACGGAGGCGCAGGTATGGCCGCGGCCGCTCCAGGGGACGTCGGTGCCGGGGTCGGCGAAGAACGGCATACCCATGTGGATCGCCGGCGGGGGTGAGCGCAAGACGCTGCGGATCGCGGCGGAGTATGCGGACTACACCAACTTCGACGGGACCCCGGAGGTCTTCGCGCGCAAGAGCGAACTGCTCGCCGAGCACTGCCGCGACCTCGGCCGGGACTTCGACACGATCACGCGCAGCGCGAACTTCAATGTGGTCATCGGCGAGAGCGAGAAAGAGGTTGCCGACCGCCTCGCCTGGTATGGCGACCACCTGCGCAGTGCCGGGCTGGACGCCGACCGGGTCGAGGGCATCGTCCAGAGCGCAGCGACTCAGCCGGCGGTTGGGACGCCGGAGCAGATCGTGGAGCGGCTCTCGGGGCTGAAGGCGCAGGGCTTGGCGTATGCGATCACCTACTTCGCCGAGGCGGCATACGACCTGTCCGGGATCGAACTCTTCGAGCGCGAGGTCATGCCGGCCCTGCTCGATGCGCGACCTGAGGACCACCACCGGCGCTGGCACCTGCCTGGCCGCGGCTGAGACGTCCGGCCGAGGTGGCTTGGCGTGAGGTCAGACGGCTCTAGGGTGGGCTGCGTGACCGCAGACTTCGACACCTACCGCCTGTCCGAGGACCACGAGGCCATCCGGGAGGCGGTGCGCGAGATCACGGCGGCCCGCATCACGCCATACGCCGCCGCCGTGGATGAGGAGGCGCGCTACCCGCAGGAGGCGCACGACGCTCTCGTGGCGAGCGACTTCTTCGCCCCCCACGTGCCGGAGGAGTATGGCGGCGTGGGCGCCGACGCGCTCGCGACCTGCATCGTCATCGAGGAGGTCGCCCGCGGCTGCGCCTCGTCCTCGCTGATCCCCGCGGTGAACAAGCTTGGGAGTATGCCGATCATCCTCGGCGGCGGCGAGGCGGTGAAGAAGCGCTATCTGACCCCGCTCGCGGCCGGGGAGTCGACCTTCTCCTATGGCCTGTCGGAGCGGGAGGCGGGCTCCGACACGGCGTCGATGAAATGTCGCGCGACCGACAATGGCGATGGCACCTTCACCCTCAACGGGCAGAAGGCGTGGATCACCAATGCCGGTGTCTCGCAGTTCTATACGGTCATGGCGGTCACCGACCCCGACGGCCCGCGAGGCGGCAATGTGACGGCCTTTGTCGTGGAGAAGTCGGATGCCGGGTTCACTTTTGGTGAGCCGGAGCGCAAACTCGGGATCAAGGGCTCGCCGACGCGCGAGTTGATCTTCGAGAACTGCGTCATCCCCGAAGACCGGATGGTCGGAGCGCGCGGCGAGGGGTTGAAGATCGCGCTGCGGACCTTGGACCACACGCGGGTGACGATCGGCGCCCAGGCCGTTGGGATCGCGCAGGGGGCGCTCGACCTCGCCACGGCATATGTCAAGGAGCGCAAGCAGTTCGGGCAGGCGATCGCGCAATTCCAGGGCGTGCAGTTCATGCTCGCCGATATGGCGATGCACCTCGAAGCCGCCCGGCAGCTGGTCTATGTCGCGGCCGCGAAGTCCGAGCGCCACGAGGGCGACTTGAGCTTCTTTGGCGCGGCGGCCAAGTGCTATGCCTCCGATGTGGCGATGCAGGTCACGACCGATGCCGTGCAACTGCTGGGCGGCGCGGGCTATGTCAAGGACTTCCCGGCTGAGCGGATGATGCGCGACGCCAAGATCACCCAGATCTATGAAGGCACCAACCAGATCCAGCGCGTCGTCATGGCCCGCCAGCTCCTGCGCTGAACGTCGACCTCCACCACAGGGTTAGGCCGGATGGGGGTGTGCAACCTCTGCTAGCACGAGTTAGTCGACTGTGCACAGGTTGCAACGTGTGCACAGTCAACTAACTGGTGCTAGCTGAGGTTACGAACTCCCGCCGGCGCTCAGATGTTAGGAAGCTACGCCGGGGGCACTTACTTCGTCGCGGGGAGGAGGTCGGCGGGCAGGTCGTGGCCGTCGCGGAGTGCGGCGAAGAGGGCGGCGGACTTGGTGGCGTCCCACTCGACGGCCTCGCCGGCCGGAGTTTGCAGGCCGGGATTGGAGATCGGGACCGTCACCGAGTAGCCCGAGCCGCCGGCCACGGCGCGCAGGCCGCGGAAGGCGCCAGCCGTGGACATCAGGCCGTCATCCTTGCCAACGGTCACCGCCGAGGCGCCGGAGGTGCCGACGGAGTGCAACTTCCAGGGCAACAGGACATTGGTCGGCGTCGCGAGCTTGCCCATGAGCGCGCCGAGGAAGGCGCGCTGGCGCTTCACCCGACCGAGATCGCCCTCCGGGTCTGAATAACGCATCCGCACATAGCCGAGCGCATTCTTGCCATCGAGCACCTGGCAGCCGGCGGGCAGGTTGATGTGGGCCTTCTCGTCATTGATCGCGTTGGGTAGGCACATGCGCACCCCGCCGACCGAATCGACGAGCTTGGCGAAGCCGCCGAAGCCGATCTCGACATAGCCGTCGATTCGCAGGCCCGTCGCCTTCTCGACCGTCGCCGAGAGCAGCGGCGGCCCGCCGATCGCGAAGGCGGCATTGATCTTGTTCATGCCGTGCCCCGGGATCTCGACATAGGAGTCGCGGGGAATCGAGAGCAGCGTCGGCTCGCCAGTGCCCGTGTGCAGCAACATGATCGAGTCGGTGCGCGCACCCTCCGCCCAGCCCGTGCCGAGCCGCTTGCGCTCTGCCGGGCTCAGGTCGGTGCGCCCGTCGGAGCCCACCATGAGGTAGTTGCTCCCCGCCGTGTCGGCGATATGCCCGCCCGCTGGCGTCGAGGCGACCCGCCCGACGGCAGACCAGGTCGAGCGAAGCGCCCAGGCCGTGCCGATCGTCCACATCAAGGCGACCAGCACGAGGAGCGAGACCGCCCGGCGCACCGGGTGGCGCCGTCGCCCGGGCCGCGGGGCTGGGGGCATACGCGGGCCACGAGGCGGAGGGCCGGCGGGGGCGGCATACGGATCCTCGGCATAGGGGTCGGCGGCGACGCGCTGCGGGCGCGGGGCGGGGGCGACCCGGCGCGGGGCCGGTTCGGTGACGGGGAGGGGGGCGGTGCGATCGGCATACGCCTGCGGGCGCTGGTCAGAGGTGCTGATCGGGCGCGTCCACTGCTCGCGTTCGTCGACCTCGTGTTCCTCGTGCCAGCCGTGGAAGGGGTCGCTGGTGCGCGAGGGTATGACGCGGGTGGGCTCGGCGGGCGAGGCTCCCGGACGCGGGTTCTGCGCCGGGCGGGGGCGGCGGCGCTGAGGGATCGCCTGGGCGTCACCCGAGGTGTCGCGCCCGCCCGGAGGAGTGGTCATGGGGAGCAAGGGTAGACGCCGAATCCGAGGGCGGCGGTGATACTTGGGGCGTGCCAGCAGATGACTCGACCGCGTCCGCACCCTCGTGGCCCTTTGTCTCGGTCATCGTGCCGGTGCTGAATGAAGAGCGTCATCTCGCCGATGCCGTGGCGATGATCGGGGCTCAGGACTACCCGGGTGAGTTCGAGATTGTGCTCGCCCTGGGGCCATCCAGCGATCGGACCGACGAGGTCGCAGCAGGCCTCGCCGCGTGGGACGAACGGGTGCGGCTGGTCCCGAACCCGACAGGCCGGACCCCAAACGGCTTGAATGCCGCGATCGGTGCCTCGCGCGGCGAAATCATTGCGCGGGTCGACGGGCACGCGGAGATTCCGGTCGACTATCTGCGCACGGCCGTCCGGGTTCTGCAAGAGCAGGACGCCGACAATGTCGGCGGCGTCATGCTGGCGACGGGTCGGACCGCCTTTGAGCGCGCTGTCGCGACGGCCATGCGCAGCAAGATCGGCGTCGGCAATGCCGCCTTCCACGTCGGGGGAGCCGCGGGGGAGGCCGAAACGGTCTATCTCGGGGTCTTCCGGCGGGAGATGCTCCAGGCGGTCGGCGGTTTCGATGAGCACTATGCGCGCGCTCAGGACTGGGAGATGAACCACCGCATCCGCGCTCGCGGCGGACGCATCTGGTTCACGCCCGACCTCGTCGTGACCTATCGCCCGCGGAGCACGCCCAAGGCGCTGGCCAGGCAATACTTCCAGTACGGACGGTGGCGGCATGTCATTGCGCGCCATCACGAGGGCTCGATCAACCTGCGCTATCTCGCGCCGCCGGCGATGGTTCTCGGGACTACCACGATGGGGTTGTTGGGGTTAGTGTGGCGTCCGGCCTTGATGATTCCGGCGGCCTACGCCGGGGCCGTCACCCTGGGAGGGATCTTGGCCGGCAAGGGCGAACCGCCAGCGGTTCGTGCCCTGACTCCGGCGGCACTCGCCGTCATGCACTGGTCGTGGGGTCTGGGCTACCTCACCTCGCCCCCCTCCCTCGCCGAGGGTCGGATGGCCGACCCGCGAACGGGAGGATCCCTATGACCGCGCGCCGAATGCGCCACCTTGCCCTCGGCCTGGCCATGGTATGCCTGGGTATGACGACCCCCGCGGCCAACGCCGCGCCCGCTCCGCCCGCCTCCTCCTCGCCGGGCACGGACACGGCGCGGGTCATCAGTGATGCGGCGGCCCTGCGCGCGGGCGGCTGGGGGGTGGGTCTCGAAAGCGGGACGATGGACCAGGACCCAAGCGGTCCGCATACTCCTGAGGCGGGGGACGCTCGTGGTGCCGCGCTGAGCGCGGGAGTGCCGGCGACGTGGACGCTGCAGGGTGCGGGCGCGGGGCACGGGGTCGGGATGAGCCAGTACGGCGCTCTCGCCCAGGCGCAGGCCGGGTGGAGCGCGGCGCAGATCTTGAAGTTCTACTACTCGGGCACGACCGTGAGCCCTGCTGCCGATGCCATGACGCTGGTGGTCAATCTGCAATCGGATGTCTCCTCCTCCGTCGTCACAACGAGTGCGCTGGCCAGCGGTGGCGGCGCGTTCAGCCTCAGCGCCGGCGGGAAGACGATCAAAGGCGTCGCGGGCAATACGGTGACGTTGAGCCGCACGTCGGCGGGCGTGACTGTCTCGTGCCCGTCGTGCACGGGCGGCGCTAGCCTGAGCAGCAGCCAGGTCACAATGCGCTTTGCGGATGGCAAGACACTCGCCAATGTCGGCGGCGGGCGCTATGACGTGGGCATCCTCACGATCGTCCCCTCACGCGACAACACGGGGACCTTGGAGGTGGGGCTCCGGGTGCGTCTGCACGATGAGTACCTCGACCGGATCGCGGAGATGCCCTGGGGGTGGCCGTCAGCGGCTCTGCAGGCGCAGGCGGCGGCGGCGCGGGCATACGCCCTCTCCAAGGTCAAGGACGGCTTGCGGCCGGACTGCTCATGCCATGTCTATGACAGCACCTATGACCAGGTCTTTTATGGCTATCCCGCGACGGGCAACCTGCCGTACTGGACGGCGTGGAAGAACGCTGTGCGCGCCGGCGGAACCGCGACGGCCGGGGTCGTGCCGAGGTATGCCGGGGCGGTTGTGCGCGCCTACTACTCTGCAAGCAATGGTGGCTACACCCAAGCCTCGGCGGATGCGTGGGGGACGGCGCTGCCCTATCTCGTGGCGAAGGCCGACCCGTGGTCCAGCAAGCCGGGCAATCCCTACCTCTTCTGGTCCAAGACAGTCTCCGCGGCGGACCTTCAGGCGGCCACCGGCAGCCGCGAGGTGGCCCGGCTGAACCTCGCGACCCGCGCGCCCAGCCACGCGCTGGGCACCGTCAAGACGTATGACCGCGCGGGCGCCGCGACGCTGACTCCCGGCGCGCTGTTCGCTGGCCGGCTCGGGCTGAACTCGCCGTGGGTCCGGCACCGCGGCGAACGCCTGAGCGCCCCTGATCAAGCGAGCTTGGCGGTGAGCATCGCGCGCTCGGTGCCCGCTACGGCGTCGACGGTGGTCCTGACCAGCGCAGATCCGAACAAACTCGCCGACGCGGTGGCCGTCCCGCCGCTGGCCAAGGCGCTCGGGGCGCCGGTCCTGCTGACCGATCAGTACGCCATACCCCTGCCCACCGTCGGCGAACTCAATCGGCGCGTTTCGGCCCTGAAGACGGCATACGTGATCGGCGGGGAGGCCACGATCATCGAGCGGGTCGTCGACCAGCTCAAGGCCCGCGGCATGACGGTGGTGCGCATCGCCGGCGCGGACCGCTTCGAGGTCTCGGCCAATATCGCGACCCGCCTCCACCAGCTCAAGCCGGTGAGGAATGTCATCGTCGTGGGGGGCAATGCGCTTCCGGACGCCATCACCGTCGGTGGCCCGGCGGCGGGCACGGGCTCGGCGATCCTCTTCACGGCGCCGGCGTCGCTCAGTGCTCCGGCAGCGGGCTTCCTGCAGGCGGCCAAGCCGAAGACCGCGCAGGTTGTCGGCGGGTCCGCATCGGTGTCCGGCGCCGTCGTGTCGCAGCTTCAGGCACGCAAGATCACGACCGTCCGGCTTTCTGGCGCCGATCGGTATGGCGTGTCCGTCGCCGTGTCCGCCTACTTCGTTCCGCGGATCCCCGGGACGCGGCTGGTCGTGGCATCGGGTGACAACGCGATGCTGCAGGATGGCGTGCTGGGCGCGGCCTTCGCTCGCCCGACCTTGCTCATCGACACCGACCGGTTGCCTGGGAACTCGGCGGCCTATCTGCAAAGCCTCGGGTGGATCGGCACCGTGACCGGCATCGGCGGCCCGGCGCACATCAACGACGCCACCTGGACTGCCGTCCTGGAGTCCTGAGGCGCTGGGGGGCCGGCGGGCGGGGACGTTCTGGCGCCAGCCCGCTCCCGCTCAGGCGAGGTCGGTGGTGAAGTCCGGGCCGGTGGCGGCGCGGACCTGCTCCTGCGTGACGCCGGGGGCGAGTTCGCGCAAGACCAGCCCGGCGTCGGTTACGTCCATGACGCACAGGTCGGTGATGATGCGCTGGACGACGCGCTGACCGGTCAACGGGAGGGTGCATTCGTCGACGATCTTGTGGCTGCCGTCCTTGGCGACATGCTCCATGAGGACGATGACCTTCTTGGCGCCATGGACCAGGTCCATCGCGCCGCCCATGCCCTTGACCATCTTGCCGGGGATCATCCAGTTGGCGATATCGCCGACAGTCGAGACCTGCATGGCGCCGAGGATCGCGGCATCGACCTTGCCGCCGCGGATCATCCCGAAACTGGTTGCTGAGTCGAAGATGCTGGCACCTTTGCGCAGCGTGACGGTCTCCTTGCCGGCGTTGATCAGGTCAGCGTCCTCTTCGCCCTCGATCGGATAGGCGCCGACGCCGAGGATGCCGTTCTCGGACTGCAGGACGATCTCGATGTCGTCGGCGACATAGTTGGGGACCAGGGTCGGCAGGCCGATGCCGAGGTTGACGTAGTCGCCATCCCCCAGTTCCGCCGCGGCGCGGGCCGCCATCTGCTCACGGGTCAGGGCCATGACTCACGCCTCCTGGGGTGTGTCGGTCTGCGGTCGGGGACGGGTGGTGCGGCGCTCGATGCGCTTGGTGGCGGCCTGCTCGGCGCTCAGGGGCACGACCCGTTGAACATAGATGCCGGGCAGGTGGATCTGGTTGGGATCGAGTTCGCCCGGTTCGTAGAGTTCTTCGACCTCGGCGATGGTGACGCGGCCCGCCATGGCCGCCAGCGGATTGAAGTTGCGTGCTGAGGCGCGGAAGATCAGGTTGCCGTGCCGGTCGCCCTTCCAGGCCCGCACCAGCGCGTAGTCGGTGACGATCGACTCCTCGAGGACGAAGGTGCGCTCGATGCCGCCGACGGTGAACTGCTTGGTCTCCTTCGGCGGCGAGGCGAGCGCGACCGAGCCGTCGTCGGCATACCTCCAGGGCAGGCCGCCATCGGCGATCTGGGTGCCGACGCCGGTGGCGGTATAGAAGGCCGGGATGCCGGCGCCGCCGGCGCGCAGCTTCTCGGCCAGGGTGCCCTGGGGGGTCAGGCGGACCTCAAGTTCGCCCGAGAGGAACTGGCGCTCGAACTCCTTGTTCTCCCCGACATACGAGCCCACCATCGTGGCAATTCGCTTGTCGCGCAACAGGATCCCGAGGCCCCAGTCGTCGACCCCGCAGTTATTGGAGACGGCGGTCAGGCCATCGACACCCGCGTCGTGCAGGGCCGCGATGAGGACCGAGGGAATGCCACAGAGCCCGAACCCGCCGACGGCCAGGGTGGCGCCGCTGCGGATGTCGGCCACCGCGTCGGCGGCTGAGGAGACGACTTTGTCCATGCGTCCACCATAGGACCCCCGCCCGCGTGCCTCGGCGCGTGTGCCCGCGGGCCCCCTCGTGCAACTTCGGCTAACAGAAGGTAGTCAAATCCGCAGAGCTTGCACGGTGTGCAGATTCGACCAACCTGTGCTGAGTTGCGGTGACCCACCGGCGCCACACCGCGCCAGACACCGGGCGCGACACCGGCGGCGACGCGCCGGGGTGCTTGCACAGGTGCTGTGACTCGTGGGACAAATGAGGCGCCCGGTAGCGCGGTCGGCACCGACACGGGTGCCCGCCCACACGGCATACGTCCCGGAGCCCCGGCCCGGCCGCACCGCAGGAGTTCACGCATGACCCACCCCCGTCCCTCCCTCGTCCTCGCCGCGCTCGCGGCGGCAGCTGTCGCGATCCCCACGGCCGCCCAGGCCACCGTGCCCGCGCCGCCGAAGCCGCCGGTGACCCTGCCGAGTGCCGTCGATGCGTCGCAGCCGTATGTCGGACAGAGCTTCTGCGAACTTGTGACCCGGCCCGGGGTCGCGGACTTCGCGAAACTGGTCTCCACCCACTACAACCGCACCGACTACCACACGGTCCGGACCTGCCTCGGCGATGTCTCCGAACACTATGACGGGCGCGCGCTGGACTGGATGCTGTCGGCATACGACCCCGCCGACAAGGAGATTGCTGACGCCGTCACGAAATGGCTGACGATGCCGGTCAACGGCGTCTACGGGGCGAACGCCCGCCGGCTCGGGCTGATGTACATCATCTGGAATGGCAAGTCCTGGAAGTCCTATCGCAATCCCGAGACGTGGACGACCTACACCGGCGCCGTACCGCATACCGACCACATCCACTTCAGCTTCGGCTGGGATGGTGCGTGCAAGCGCACGAGTTGGTGGACCGGCAAGGCGCTGACGGCGACGAGCACCACCAAATGCGGGACGAGCAATGGTCCGCTGGTCAGCGTGGAGACCGAGTTCACGCAATACAAAGACACGCTGCTCAAGCTCGGCTCGGCCGGCGACGCGGTCGTGCTCGCCCAGCAGAATCTCGGGGTGGGCGCCGACGGGGAGTTCGGCCCGATCACGCGCAATGCGGTCCTGGCCTTCCAGAAGAAGTGGAAGCTCGACGTCACGGGCCGGGTCAACCGGGGCGTCTGGAACCAGATGGAGCGGCTGCAGTATCCCCTGATCAAGTACCGCACGACGACTGTGCTGCGCAAAGGCATGAGCGGTCAGGCGGTCAAGGACGCCCAGCGCGCGCTGCGGCTGACGCAGGATGGCGTCTTCGGCTCGGGGACCGAAACGGCGGTCAAGCGAGTTCAGGGCAAATACCGCCTCGCCCAGACCGGCGTGATCCGCGACCTGACCTGGGCCGCCCTCGATGAGGAGTTGCGCTCGCGGATGCGGTTCGCGCAGTTCTCGGCCGAGGTAGACGCGATCGCGGTGGCGGCCCGCGCCGGACGCTGACTCGCGCTCCTATCGCTGTTCGGTGACTCCTTCAGCCGCGAGGCGATCCGGAAGCTTCTGCGGGTCCGCGTTGCGGCTGAGGACCAGGGAACCGTCCGCGGCATAGGCCGACAGGAGCAGGTGCAGGAAGTTTGCGGGGACGCTGTCGGTCGTATGCACGCGTGCCCCGGCCGGGAGGTCGCCGGGGGCGTCTGGGAGGCCGGCGTAGGTGAGCTGGTCGGGTGCGCCGGTGGGGCCTGGATCGGTGATCAGGGCTGCAGCGTCGTCGTCCGCGCGCTCCCAGGGCTCGAAGCGATCGCCATAGTCGGCCAGTTCCTTGGCTTCATCGATCGCGCCCGGCAGGAGCGGGGTGCTCGCGGATCGAGCCAGGGCGGCGAGGGTGACGACGATCGTCGCGGGCGCTGGGCCGGTGCTCGGATCCGTCGTCACGAGGACGTCTGGTGCGCCCGTCGTTTGGTCGACAGTCGCCCCGGCCGCGAGGGCCGCGAGCAGCCAGTATGCCGTCCGCCAGTGCGGGGGCAGGTCCAGCCGTATGACGGTCCCGGGGCCGGCGTCATACTCCTCAATGAGCAGGTTGGCCGCCTTGGCGACCCAATTGGCCAAGACCTTGCCCGAGAGCTCGATGCGCTCGCCGGTCTCGTCGTCGTAGCAAGTGATCCGCGGGCGGGCCGGGTCGCTGCGCAGGAGGGCGGGCAGGAGGTCATCGACACGCATGCCGGTCACCTTACGGGGGCTGTCGGACCTCCCGATTAGGTTTGGTGCTCGTGAACGCAAGGATCGAGCAGCCGGCTGACGGCATCGACCGCGGCACCGGCCTTGGAGCCTGGTTGCAGCGCGGTGTCATCGGCGCGGGGCTGTGGGTCCTGGCGGTTGCGCTGCTGGCCGTGCCGCTAGGTGGCCTGGGGTGGTGGCGTCCAACGCTCGTCTGGCCGCTGGTGGTGTTGGCAGGTGTCGGGCTCGGCGTCGTCGTCGCGCGGGTGCCCGCCGGGCGGATTGCGAGGGGACCGTCGCTGGCGCTCGTCGGGGTCGGGCTGGCGGCCGGCTGGTGGGCCGCGGCGACGCATAGCTCCCAAGTGCTGCCGCGCCGGGATGCGGGCAGCAATCTGCAGGCGGCCATCGCCCTGGCCGACACGGGTCACCGCCTGGTGTCGGTTCCCGCGGCGAGCATCGGCGGTCCTTCCATCCTTGAGATTCCCGGGGTGACATTGGCCAGCCCGGCCTTCTTCGAGGTGGGTTCGAGCGCTGCGCCGGCGATCCAACCGCAATTCGTCATCGGTCCGGCGGCGCTCTATTCACTGGGCCACTGGATCGAGGGGGTCGGCGGGGCCCTGGTGATGCCGCCCTGGTTCGCCGCCCTCGGCATCCTCGCGATCGGGCTGCTCGTCTCCCTCATGGCGGGCGGGTGGTGGGGTCCGGTGGCGGGGGGCAGTTGCGCGCTGATCTTCCCGGTGCTGCATACCTCCCGTGCGACCTATTCCGAGCCCCTGGCGCTGCTGACCCTCGGAGCCGGCTTCCTGGCGTGGCTGCTGGCGGCGCGCTTTGAGGATCGCCGGGCGGGCGTGCTCGCCGGCCTGTTGATTGGCGCGACCTGCCTGGTCCGGATCGATGGGCTGCGCGAGGCCATCCTGCTGCTGCCGGTGGCCGCGCTCGGGATCATGCAGGGTCGGGCCTGGCCGCGCCCGCTGCTGCTCGGCACCGGCCTTGGGGTGGTGCTGTCCTTCGGGGCGGCGCTGGCTCTGTCTAATCAGTATGTCGGCCAGATCGGCCCGAGCCTGATCCCGTTGGGGGTGCTCGGCGTGCTCTTTGGCCTGCTCGCGCTGGCTCTCGTCGTTGCCCACCGGCGGGGTATGCGGATGCCGGGCGGCCTGGGGCGGCTGCTGCCTGGAGTTTTGGGGCTCGGGACCCTGCTTGTCGGCTTGTCGCTCGCGGCACGTCCGCTCTTCATGACGGTGCGCCAGGATCCCGCGGATCCCGGGTCGCGGGTGGTGGCCGGTCTGCAGCAGCGCCAAGGCCTGCCGATAGATGGTGGCCGGACGTATGCCGAGCAGTCCGTCGCGTGGCTGTCCTGGTATGTCGGGCCGGTCGCCCTGGTGGTCGCGCTGTTCGCGTTGGGGCTCGGGCTTGCGCATCTTGGACGGCGATGGACGAGCGGGGACGCGCTGCCCGCGTGGACCGGCCCCTTTGTCGTGGCGGCCGGCTCGACCGCGCTGACGCTGTGGCGTCCGGGCATCACTCCGGATCATCCATGGGCGGATCGGCGGCTGATCATCGCGCTGCCTTTCGTGGCGGTGCTCGTCGTCGTCGCGGCGGCCCGATTGTGGGCGCGCGGCTTCCGTGCGGTGACGCGGACCGAAGATGCTGCCCGCCAGCAAGCGGGCTTGGCCGAGGCTCGACAAGGTGGCACACCCACGGCCCTTGGCCGGATCGCGGCGCTGATGTGCGTCGGGGCCTTGGTCGTGCCGGCGACCCTTGCCACCTGGCCGCACCGGTCCGAGCGGGTCGAGCGCGGCTCGTTGTCCGCGACGGGGGCCGTCTGTCATGCGCTCTCGCCGGGCGATGTCGTGATCGCGATTGACTCGCGGGCTGCCAACGAATGGCCGCAAGTTGTGCGAGGTATGTGCGGGCACCCCGCGCTGTCCACGACCGGCGGCTTGCGGGGCGATCCCGTGGCTTTGCGCTCCGCCCTGGATGCCATCGCCACGGGCGTGGCGAAAGAGTCCGGCGCTCGCCTGGTCCTCCTCGCCGCTGACTCTCCGGCCGCCATCACGGCGCTCGGCATCACGAACCCACCGCAGGCGTCGGCCGTCACGGTGCAGGAGGATGACCGGCTCCTGGTCCGGCGACCCGACACCCTGGTGCCACTGACCCTGGACGTGTGGCTCGCGGCATACCCGAGACCGGCGGGGGAGTGACCTACGGCAGCAAGTGGTCCAGCAACGGGGACGAATAGATCCGGCGCGGGTCGAGGGCATTGAGCGTCGCGCGGGCTGTGGCGAAACCCGACCCATACGCGCTGGGCAGGGTCGAGCCGAGCATCGCGGCATCGGTGTACGGGCCCGATCCGGTATACGCCCAGCCCTTCGACCACTCCACCCGCGGGACGGCATAGGCGGAGTAGTTGCCGAAGATCCACTGCTCGGTTTCGTCGAAAAAGGTCCAGGCCCCGGGCGTGCCCGGCTTGGTGAGGATCGAGAGCCAGACGACCGTGTCGAGTTCCGGGCGCCCGGGCACCGGCGCGGTCGCGGCCGCGCCAGCGCTCACCTGCCGGGACGCGGCGTCGACCTGGACCGACGACATCCCCGCGCGCAGGTCCACCAGGAGGACTCGCGCCGGGTCGCTGCGGACCGGATCGATGGCCAGGGGGCTCCAGTTGTGGGAGTAGCCGCTGGCCCGCAGCCGCCAGCCGGCCGCGGCCGCCCAGTTGGCCAGATCGGCTCGGCAACCGACCTCCGCCACGGGCGCCGCGTGGATAGGTGGGGCGGGCTGCGCCAGGTACCCTCGAGAGCACAATGACCGAGCTCGTCGCCCCGCCCTCGCCCAGCGCAACCGTCGCCCTTCCGGCCGGCCAGCCCGACCCGGCAACCGTTCCCGACGCCCCGGCCAAGCCGCTCGTCACCATCGTGCTGCCCTGTTACAACGAGGGCGAACACGTCCTGCTCGAGATCGAGCGCATCACGGAGGCGATGCTCGGGAGCGCCCTCACCTACGAACTGCTGTGCATCGACGATGCCTCGACCGACAACACGCTCGAAGTCCTGAAAGCGGCCCAGCGGGACTACCCGAACATCCGGCTGCTGCCCTTCCGCCGCAATGGCGGCTCCGGCACCGCGCGCCGGATCGGCACCCAGCAGGCATATGGCGAGATCGTCGTCTGGACCGACGCCGACATGACCTACGAGAACGAGCGCATCCCCGAGCTCGTGCGCTACCTGCTGGACGACCCGTCATACGACCAGGTCGTCGGTGCCCGCACGACGGAAGAGGGCACCCACAAGTGGGCCCGGGTGCCCGCCAAGTGGTTGATCCGCAAAGTCGCCGAGCGCCTGACCAACCAGAAAATCCCGGACCTGAACTCGGGGCTGCGGGCCTTCCGGCGCAGCGTCGCGCTGCCCTATCTGCGACTGTTGCCGGCCGGCTTCTCGTGCGTCACGACGATCACCATCGCCTTCTTGTCCAACCAGCACGACATCCTGTACGTCCCGACGTCCTATGCCAAGCGCGCCGGCACGAGCAAGTTCCACTTCGTCAACGACGCCTACCGCTACATCCTCCAGGTGCTGCGCATGGTGATGTACTTCGATCCGCTGAAGGTGCTCATGCCGCTCGCTCTGTGGCTGGTCGGCATCGGCTTCGTCAAGGGCATCGTCGATATGGTTCGCCACCCCTTCTACTTCCCGGCGAACACTCTGTTGTTGCTGGTCAGCGGGCTGTTGATTGGGGCGGTGGCCCTGCTGGCCGACCTGGTCGTGCGATCCCGAGACGGGGTATGACGCCCGGGGACCCCGCCGCGCTCGCCGTGGCGATCGTCGGTCCAACGCACCCCTTCAAGGGCGGGGTCGCCGTGCATACGACTGAGCTCGCGCACCAACTGACCGCAACCGGGCATCGCGTCGACCTGATCTCGTGGACCCGGATGTACCCCTCGCTGCTCTATCCCGGCGAGCAGCAGGTCGATCCGGGGCGGCCCGAAACGCCGCCCTTCCCCGGCACCCGGCGGCCGCTGGCCTGGAACCGGCCCGATTCGTGGGTGCGCGTCGGGCGCTCGGTGGCCGGTCAGGATGTGCTGATCCTCGTGCACGTCGTGCCGCAGATCATCCCCGCCTATCTCGCGATGATCGCCGCCCTGCCACGCGACGAGCGTCGGCCCAGAGTCGTCGTTCTCGCCCACAATGTGCTGCCGCACGAGCCCAAGCCCGGCGACGAGGCGCTGGTGCGTCGGCTGTTCGCGGCCGCTGACGCGGTGCTCGTGCATACCCCCCAGCAGGCCTCGCTCGCGCGCTCGCTGGGAGCGGGCCTGGTGCGGCAGGCGGCCCTGCCCCCGCACCTGCCCGGCGGCGATCCCGTGCACCGGGATGCGTATGCCGGTCCGGCCCGCCTCCTCGCCCTCGGCTTGGTGCGGCCATACAAGGGCATCACCGACTTGATCGCGGCGCTGGCCGAGGTGCCCGGGCCGACGCTGACCGTCGCCGGGGAGGCGTGGGGTGAGGCGGGGGAGCAGGTTGCGGCGGCGGCGCGAGCGCCCGGGGTGGCTGGCCGCGTCACGATCCGGCCCGGCTACGTCCCGGCCGAGGAACTCGCCACCCTGCTGGCCGATCACGATGTCCTGGCGCTGACCTATCGCACGGCCACGGCCTCGCAGAATGCGCTGCTGGCGCACAAGCACGGCCTGCCGGTCTTGGCGACGGCGGTCGGGAGTTTCCCCGGCGATATCCGCGATGGCGTCGACGGAAGTTTGGTGCCGCCGCGTGACCACGAGGCGCTCGTGGCCGCCTTGCGCGCGCTGGCTGACCCGGATCAGCTCGCTCGGCTGCGCGCCGGTGTCGAGGAGCCGGACTTGAGTGGGCCGTGGGCCAACTACCTCGCGGCGATCGAGACCCTGGCCGCGATGGACCTGCCGCCGAAGGAGCGCTCGTCGGTGACGCTGCGTGATCGGGCACGGGGCATGTTGGCTGGCTTGCGTCCCCGGCTCGACCTGAGCGCGGCCGACCTTCCGGAATGGGTCACGCCCACCGACATCCTCGGCATCACCTCGCAGGCGCAGGACGCGCGCGATGTGGTGCGCGACCTCGGGCTGCCCCGGCGAGGCGATCGCGAAAGTGGCTGGGCAGCCCTGGGTGGGCTGGCCGCGGTGCTGCGCGTCAAGGATGACGGCCACCGCAGCGCGATAATCGTCGATCGGTCCGGGCCACGCTCACCCTTCGCGACCTGGGCAACGGCGATTGGTTTCGCGCCCGTCGAGATCGATGCCGATGAGGAACTCGATGTCGACCCCGGGTCAATTGATGTGCTGACCCGGCTGCATCCGCGCGACTGCGATGCCGCCGAACTGGGCGATCTGTTCGGCCAGGCGACCTGGGCGCTCAAGCCCGGCGGGCTGCTGATCACGACCGTCGCGCTCGGCCCGGCAAGTGCCAAGGGCACTCTCGGCCCGGCCGACGTGCGCGGTGTCCTGGCCCATGCCGACAATGCTGGCTTGCGGCTCGTGGGGGACCTCGACGGGGAACTGACGGCCCGGATGCGACGGGCCGCGCGCGGCGCCCGGGACCCGGACGCGGCATACGGCCTGGCCCGGCTGACCTGGCGCCGACGGTGAGCGAGCCCGACGACAGCTGCGCGGTGTCGGCTGCGGCGCCCACTCGGCGCAGCGCCTTCGCCATCGCCCGGATCGTCTTGGCTGCGCTCGTTTTGGTCTTCGTCGCGGCGGCGCTGGCGAAAAATTGGTCGCAGGTCTCCGCCCACCTGACCGAAGTATCGCCCACGGCCTGGGTGCTCGCCAGCCTCGCCGGACTCGCGGCGCCGCTGCTGACCGCGCTCGGGTGGCGAGCGCTGCTGGCGGACCTCGGCTCGCCGCTGCATCTCGCGCCCGCAAGCGGCGTCTTCCTCGTCGGCCAACTCGGCAAATACCTCCCCGGATCCGTATGGAGTGTGGTCGCCCAGGCGGAAATGGCCGCGCGGCTCGGCATACCCCGTCGACGTACGGGTGTGGTGGGGCTCGTGGCAATGGTGCTGGCGCTGGTGACTGGCGTGCTCATCGGTCTGCCAGCGGTGCCGGTCCTGCTGCGCCGTGGCGCGGGCTTGACCGTGGCGCTCGCCGGTGTCGCTGGGGTGCTCTTGCTGCTGGCGCTTTATCCGCCGCTGCTCAACCGGGGCGTGGCTCTGGGTCTGCGCCTGCTACGGCGAGAGCCCCTGGAACATCGGCTGGGTGGTCGCGCGATCCTGGCCGCGGGACTGTGGACCTTGGCCGCGTGGGCGGCGACCGGCGCGATTGCCTGGGCGTTCGCTGCGGGCTTCGCCGACCCGGGGACGGGCGCGGGGGAGTTGGCACTGATCTGCGTCAGCGGCTTCTGCCTGGCGGCAGCGGCCGGGATGGCGAGCGTGCTGCTGCCCGCCGGTGTCGGGGTGCGCGAGGGCGTTCTCATCCTGCTGCTTGTGACAGTGATGCCGGCGAGCGCGGCGACGGCGGTGGTGGTCCTGACGCGGTTCGTCACGGTCGTCGCCGATGTCGTATGGGCCGGAGCCGGCTGGGCCTGGGCGCGTGCGCACCACCTCCTGCCGTCGCCGAGCACGCCGTAGGCTTGCGCCCTATGACCTCCTCCGCGCAACCTCAGGTCGCCGCCCCGCCCGGTGGCCGGGCGCTGGCCCTGGCCAAACGTGCCGCCGAGCATGCCCTCTGGGCGCGGGTCGCTGGTCAGCGCCGGCTCGAGGCGCGACGGGGCGTGTCGCGTCCGCTGCCGCGCGCAGTCGCACCGACCGGCGTGCTGCAGTCCCGCGCCGAGGCCCAGGCCGCCATGCGGGAGGCTCGAGCGCTGCGGCTGCCTTTGCACCGCGACAAGGTCAAGAACTGGGACGCGCTCGGGGCGCTCGGGGCGGTGCTCTCGCTCGCGGGCCGTGAGGGCGGTTTGCCGGAGCGGGTCATGGATGCCGGCAGCGCGCGTTACTCGCCGATCCTGCCCGGGCTGCGGCTTTATGGTCTCGGCGATGCCGCTGACTCCCTCATCGGGATCAACCTGGAGTTCGATGCGCCGGTGCGCCGAGATGGCGTGCTCTTCCGGTATGGCGATGTCACGGCGACGGGGCTACCCGATGGACACCTGGACGCCGTGACGTGCATGTCGGTCATCGAGCACGGAGTCCCCCTGCAGCCCTTCTTGGCCGAGTCCGCGCGCATCCTGCGCCCCGGTGGCATCCTCGTGATCTCTACCGACTACGACCACGAGCCACCGGACACGGCGGGCAAGACGGCATATGGCGTGCCCGTGCACATTTTCAGCCCGCGAGAGATCCGTGCCCTGGTCGCCGATGCCGACGCGGTCGGGCTAGATCTGGTGGGCGAGTTGACCGATGAGGTGCTGCGTCATCCCGAGCGTCCGTGCCACTGGGACCGGGTCGACCTCGACTACACCTTTATTCTTTTGAGCTTCCGGCGGCGGTGACCAGCGAGGCAACCCGGACCTATCGGCCCGGGCATCCGCTCGCCGTCGGGGCGATCCTGGGCTGCTATCGGCACGGCGGGGGCGACCCGACCTTTCGGCGCGACGAGGCGGGGATCTGGCTGGGTCGGCATACTCCTGAGGGGCCCGGCACGATGGTGGTGTGCTCGTCGGCCGCCGACGGTGCGGTCATCGCGAGGGCGTGGGGGAGCGGCGGCGACTGGCTCCTCGACGGACTCCCGGACCTGCTCGGCGCCTCCGATGACTGGTCCGGGTTCGTCGCCCACCATCCCCAAGTCGCGGCGGCGTGGGCGGCCAATCCCGGCTGGCGGGTGCCGCGCTCGCGCCTCGTCATCGATTCGCTCGTGCCCGCGGTGATCGAGCAGAAGGTCACGGGCAAGGAGGCCTTCGCGGCCTATCGCACCCTGGTGTGGCGCTTTGGTGCCTCCGCACCCGGCCCGAACCCCGGGCTGCGACTGGCGCCCACGGCGGCGCAATGGGCGGCCATCCCGTCCTGGGAGTTCCTGCGCGCGGGCGTCACCTCGCAACGCGCCGACACCGTGATGCGCTGCGTGCAACGCGCCGGACGGCTCGAGGAGTGCGCTCGTATGCCGCTGCCGGCCGCTCGCGCCCGCCTCCAGGCGATCCCCGGCGTCGGCCGGTGGACGATGGCGGAGGTCGGGCAGCGCGCGCTGGGCGATCCCGACAGCCCGAGCTTCGGGGACTATCACGTAGCCAAGGAAATCGGCTGGCAACTGCTCGGGCACGACATCGATGACGACGGCCTGGAGGAGCTGCTCGAGCCCTATGCCGGCCACCGCTTCCGCGTCCAGGCGCTGCTCGCGCTCGGCGGCGGCCCTGGCCGACCCCGCCGCGGCCCACGCTTCACCCTCCCCACGCACCTGCCGACCCGCTCCTTCTGAGCATTTCAGCCCGCACCTCAGAGGTCGAGATCGGGAAACACGCCGGCGGCGACACCGGATCCCGGGCGAGTTTCCCGATCTCGACGCGGCGGAGTGGGGATGGACTCCCGGTCCGCAGCGGAGCGGGGTTCGTGCATGCGAGCGGGGTTCCCGTCGAGCGGAGCGGGGTCTGTGAGTGCGAGCGGGGCTATAGGGCCGCTCCCACTCACAAAGCCCGCTCGGCTCGGGCCGGCCAGGCGGGCCGGGCGGGTCAGGCGTCGCGGAGCACGATCTCCTCGCCCAGGCCCTCGGACCACAGGGCGACCTCGAGGCGGGCGGTGGCGCGGCCCACGGCATACGCATCAGGGCAGGTCATGAGCACCTCGACCCGCCCGTCCGGGAGTTCGCGCGTCTCGGCCCGGACGCTCGAGCCGCGCGGGTCGGCCAAGAGGGCGACGCGCACCGCGCGGGCCAGCCGGTCGGGCACGCTTTCGACGTTCACGGAGCGTATGCCGGCCGCCTCGGCCAGCTGTGAGCCCGGGTCCACCCCGAGCGCCGCGCGCGCCGCTTCCACATGCCCCATCGCGAAGAAGTCGCCCGGCCCGGTGCGCACCAGCCGCCGCGCCCCCGTCGCCGTGCCGGGCTCCACGAGATGACCCAGCCCTCGCAGGATCGCCACCGGTACCTGCGCGAGCTTGCCCTTGACCAGGTCGGCAGCCGCCGCGATCTCATCCGCTACCGCGATCGCCGTGACCTCCAGCGGACGCCCGTCCACATCGGAGCAACCGCGATAGTCAGCCAGCACCCGAAGCCCCGCGGCCCCGAGCGCAAAGTCGGTCTGGCCGCCGCGCCACGGCCGCCCGGCCGTGTCCGTGAGGACAAGCCCCAGGTCAGGAGCCAGACCAAGAGTTAATCTCAGGTATGCCGTGAGGCTTTCCAGCAGTTCTCGGGCTACCTCATCGGGATCATCTGGCAGCAAAAGCAGGGTCTCGGCCGGCCCGGTATTCGAGGCGTCGATTCCCGCTCCGGCCATCACGACCCCGTGCCGTCCCTCGACGATCCGTGTTGCGCCGGTGCTCGTCATGCGTTCTGCGACAACCCGCACGCTCTGCTCCCGCACGACGGCCCGTTTATCCGTCCGCACAGCAGTCAGGCCAAGCGCCTTGGACGCGATTTTGCTGGTCACCGCCAGGATGTCGCCATCGCGGAGCGCCTCGCCGCCCGCTGCGATCGCCCCGCCGATCACGGCGCCCAGGTCGCAGTCCCGCACGATCTCCGGGATGCCCTGAACGGGGATGATGCGCACCTCGCCGACGGGCCCCGACCAGCTCGCCTCCTCGGGGGCCTCTTCGGTCGTCGCCGCGGGGTCAGGCACCGCCCACTCCCGCAGGGGTCGCGGAACCCACCTCCAGGGCGAGATCCAGCGCCGCCCGGGCCAGGCGCGCCGCGCCGGCGCGATCGCCCATCAGAAGCGGGGCGTCATACGCGCGCGGGGTCCAGCGGACTCCGGCGGGGGCCGGCTGCCCGGCGTCCTGCGGGTCGACGAGCCAGCCGTCGAGGAAATCGGCATACAACCCGGCGACCCCGCGCGCACTGGCCTCGACCCCGACAACCTCCAGGCAGGTATCCGCGTGCCCGCGTACCGGCTTGCCCGAGATGATCGGCGAGACCCCGACCACCGGCGCGGGCGTCCCCCGGAGCGCATCACGCACCCCCGAGACCCCGAGGATGATCCCGATCGAGACGATTGGATTGCTCGGCGGCAGCAGGACGATATCGGCCTCGCGGATGGCGTCGAGCACGCCCGGCGCGGCCACCGCACGGTCCAGGCCGACCGCGGCGAACCGCTCGGCGGGCGTCGCCGCGCCCTCCCCAACCCACCACTGCTGGAAGTGGATCGCCTCCGGACCCTCGGGGCGAGTGACGATGACATGCGTCTCGACCGGCTGGTCGCTCATCGGCAACAGGCGCAGGCCGCGCTCCGGCAAGCCCCAGCGCTGGGCCAGCCGCGTGGTGATCTCGCTCGGCGTCGCCCCCTCACCGAGCCAGAGGGATCGGGCGATGTGAGTGCCGAGATCCTTATCGCCCAGACCAAACCATTGCGGACCCACGCCATATGCCGCGAGCTCGCCCATCACCTGTCGGGTGTCCTCATCGCGGCCCCACCCCTGGCGCTCACTGATGCCGCCGCCGAGGGTGTAGAGCAGGGTGTCGACATCGGGGCTAACCCGCAGGCCGAACAGGGTGATGTCGTCGCCGGTGTTGGCGATGATCGTGATTTCCGACTGTGCCAGAACGGGGTCGGCGTCGAGGGCATCGCGCAGGCCGCGCAGGAAGCGCGCGCCGCCGACGCCCCCGGCAAGGGCAGTGATCCGCATGAGGCAATCCTGACCCATTACCTCCTGTGGGCTTGACGAAAGGGGCATGACACGCGTGTAATTCCAGTGGTGTGGTTAGGCGATGTTGCGGGACACCCCCCGCCTCGCGTCGCCGAAGAGCAAGCGAAATCGATCGCGAGGAGTGGCCCGTGCAGGATGTCGTCTACCTGAACGCCTTGGACGAGGAAGACCTGTCGTGGCAGGAGCGCTCGCTGTGCGCCCAGACCGACCCCGAGGCCTTCTTCCCCGAAAAGGGCGGCTCGACCCGCGAAGCCAAAAAGGTCTGCACCGGCTGCGAGGTGCGCGCCGAATGCCTGGCCTACGCCCTGGCCAATGACGAGCGCTTCGGCATCTGGGGCGGGCTGTCCGAGCGAGAGCGCCGCAAGTTGAAGCGGCGCGCGATCTGAGCATCGCCGGAGCGGCCCCGCCCAGGGCCACTGCGGACGCCGTCCACCTCGCTCCCTCGATGACCACCGGCCCCGAGCCCGCCTCCCCAGCGCCGATCACCGCGGCGCTGCTTGTCGCGCGCATCGACGACCTCATGGTCGATGCGATGACCGCGCTCGCCGACCAAAGCCGCGCGCCCGACGGCATACTCCTGCTCGATGCAACCGCGACCGGCGAACTGCCGCAGCGGATGGCCGAGTCGGCGCAGTTCACCGCCCAACTTCCGAATCTGAGCATCGAGCGGGTCGCGACCGATTGCTCCGTTCACGATGCGCTGCGGACGGCGATGGCCGTAGATTCTGGACCTGGAGCCGTATGGCTGCTCAGCGGCGACTCCGTGCCCGCGCAGGATGCGCTGGAACAACTCGCCGGCGCGCTCGAGCACGACCCCACGGCGGCCCTCGCCGCCCCCAAGCTCCTCGACGTGGATCGCCCAGGGCGTTTGCGCCGCTTCGGGATTCAGACGACGCGCTCCGGGCGCCTTCAACTCGGTCCGCGCGTCGGGGTCCCCGATCAGCAGCAGTATGACGACCGGATGGATGCCCTCGCCGCTCCCGCACTCGGTGCGCTCTTCGACCGGGAGGCGTATGCCGATCTCGGGGGCCCGCTGCGCAGCTTCGGGGCGTTGGGCAACGACCTCGACTATGGCTGGCGTGCGCAACTGGCCGGCCATCGCGTCCTGCTCGTGCCCCGCGCGCGGATTTCGGTGCGCGCCAACCAGATCGGGCGTCCCACGGGTGCCGACCGCCGCGATGCCCGGCGGGTGGCTCTCGCACGTCGCCCTTTGCTGCTGACGCCCTTCCTCGCGCTGTGGATCGCCCTGTCCAGCCTTGCGGTGGCTCTCGGGCTCTTGCTGTTGAAGAGGCCCGCCGCCGCCGGCCGCACGGCTGCCGATCTCGCCGCCCTGGCCGACCCCTGGCGGCCGATCGCCGCGCGCTGGCGCACCCGCAAACACCGCCGCCGCCAGGCGCGCACCCTCTCCGGGCTCTTTGTCACCCGTGAACAATCGCGCGCCCACGCCTCCGATCGGCTGCACGATGTCCTCGTGCCGCGGCGGCGCGAGACCCGGTCGGCGGCGGCCATCCCGTCGCAGCCCACCGCGGATCACGGCTCGCTGATCGCCAGCCCAGCGATCTGGGGCACCGTGGCCGTGGTGGGGCTGCTTCTGGCGGGGTCGCGAACCCTCGGCGCAACCCTCGGCACCGGCCTAGCCAGCGGCATCCACGGCGGCGAGCTGCGTCCGATGCGCGCCGATTCGACAGCGCTTTGGCACGCCTGGTGGGACGGCTGGGCCGGTGCCGGCCTCGGCAGCGGCGCCCCCGCATCCCCAGCTCTGCCCGGCCTCGCGGTCTTGTCGTGGATCGCGCAAGTGCTGCCCGGTGACCAGGGGGGCAGCCCGGCCGGCCGGGTGATCGCCGCCCTCGTGTTCGCGGCGCTCCCGCTGGCCTTCCTGACGGCATACCTCGGGGGCCGGGTCGTCACGCTGCGTCGCTGGCCGCGCGCCGCGGTGGCTGGCGCGTGGGCGCTCTCGCCCGTCGCGACCGCCTCGCTGGCCTCCGGTCGACTCGGTGCCCTCGCCGTGCTGGTCCTGTTGCCTCTTGTCCTGGCCAGCATCGTGTCCATGACGCGGCGCAGCGCGCGACCCGGATCGCTCTCTCTCGCAGCGCTACTCACGATGAGCCTGGCGGCCGTAGTGCCAGGTGTCCTGGTGGTCGGGGTCGTGCTCGCGCTCGCCCTCGTGCTCGCCGGGACCGGTGTCGCCCGACGCCGCGCGCTCGGCTATCTCGCCGTGCTCGCCCTCGCCGCCGTGCCGATTCTGCTGCTCCTTCGCGTCTCGCCGGCCTCCTTGTTAGGGGGCTGGGGCATGCTCGCGGACACTGCCTCCCCGCCCGCGTGGCAAATCGTCCTCGGGCAGCCTGATGCCCGTCCCGCCGATGGCGCCACGCTCGGCACGGTCACCGACTACCGCACCTGGCTCGGTGCCGGAATTCTGCTCGCCGGCCTGCTCGGTCTAGCCCGCCCGCGCCGCCGCAGCGGGCTGGCGACGGGCGCCGGCCTGCTGGCCATCCTCGGGCTCGCGTATGCCGTGGCCGCCCCCACACTGCACCTCGGCTCCGACTCCGCCGGCCGCGTTATCACTGCGTGGGCCGGTGCAGGCCTGCTCCTGATGACCGCGGGACTGCTCGGGGCCGCCCTGGTCACCGCGGAGGGAGATCTCCCGGCGACCCCAGCGGCCGCCGCGCCAGCGGGGGAGTCTGACGCTAGCCCCACGCGCAGTCGGCAGACGACGTCATGGCGCATCGCCGGCATCTCGGTCACCACGCTCGTCGCGCTCGCCGGGGCGGCGCAGCTTGCGTATGCCGGTCTCGGACAACGTCTTTCGCCCGCCGCGGATCCGCGCCCGGCCGTCGCGATCGACCAGGCCGAGGGTCTGGCCGCCACGCGAACCCTGGTGCTGGCGGCACGAGGTGAGAACACGACATACGACCTGATCGGGCGCGAGCCGGGCCTGCCCGCGCGCGACCTGCCCGCGGGGGCGATCGACGGTCGGCTCGATGCGGCGGTGGCGACGCTGATCGACCCGGGGCAGGCGAGCGCAGATCCGGTCGGAGAACTCGCCGCCTGGGCCGTCGGCTTCATTGTGGCGGTGCCGGATGTGGACGCCGGGGTGCTGCGCGTTCTCGATTCATCGGCCGGCCTGACGCGTATTGGCGACTATGCCGAGGGTTCCGTCTGGCGGGTCGAACCCACGGGCCCGGATGGTCGACAGCAACCGGCCCGCGTTCGCCTTGCGGGTGAAAATGACTGGGGCACAACGGTTCCGGTGTCCGGACAGCATTCGGCGACTCGGGCGGCGCTCGCCGGCGAGGGCACCACCCTCTTGGTCGCCGAGAGCGATGCGTGGGCGGGCGCCGCGCGCGTCAGCGTCGACGGCACCCGGCTCACGGCCAGCCCCGGCCCCCTGGGGCAGCAGGCGTATGCCGTCCCCGCCGGTGCAAAGGATGTGCGCATCATCGTCACGCCACACCACCGCTATCTCGGCTGGGCTTATCTGGTGACCTTGTTGGTGCTGGTCTATCTCGCGACCCCGCTCGGTGCGCCACCGCGGCGGCGCGGCGGACGGCATACGGAGGAAGCGTCGTGACCGGCGCCCGGGGGATCGGTCTCGCAGCCCTGCGGCTGGCCGGCGTCGGCGCGGCCGGCGCAGCGCTTGTTGTCGGCGCGCCGAACCTCGCCGCTCGCGATATCCGGCCACCGGCCGAGATTGGCCAGGCGAGCCAGAAGGCTCTCGATCGCGTGGAAATCGCTTGTCCCGGAGGAATTTTCGCGGGAATCGAGGATGTCGGCGACCTTGCCGTGCCGACCGCGGTGGTCGCGTCGACGGCTCCGGCCGACACTCTCGGCGGGGTGTCCCCGTCCTACGCCCGTGGAAAATTGATCGTGATGACCGGCGCCGGTCAGAGCTTCCCCCATCCCGGTCGATCTGGAGCGATGGGCGGCGTCGGGGATCGCGGAGCCGCGGACGCCGCGGATCTCGAGGGCGCGGCCCCGGCGGTGGTGACCGGGAGCGGCTCGTTGGCTCCGGGCGCGCTGGCCGGACAGGAGTCGGATGTGGCCAGCGACTTGGCAACCGGCTTCGCCACGGCCGGCTGTGGTGCCCCGGTCGCCGAGGCGTGGTTGACGGCTGGCGGTGGTCAACCCGGCCGTCAGGAACGGCTCGTTCTCGTCAATGCCGGGGCAAATCCGGTGACCGTCGACATTGACGTTCTCGGATCGCGCGGCCCGATCGAGGCACCTGCGGCGCGAGGGATCGTCGTTGAGGGCCGATCGCGGACTGCCGTTTTATTGGATGCTCTTGCGCCCCAAGAGACGTCGCCGTTCTTCCACCTGACGATGCGCGGCGGTTTCGTCTCCGCACAGATCGGCGATGCCTGGATGGATGGCATCACCCCGCGCGGCATCGAGACGGTCGCGCCGCTCGCGGCGCCGGCCATGGAGCAGGTCATTGCTGGCGTCCCCGGCGGTCAGCCCGTAACCGTTCGGCTGGCGAATACCGGTGAGGAACAGGCGATCGTCGAAGTCCGCCTGCTCACCGCGGACGGCCCCCGAGCGCTTCCCGGCGCGGTCGGCGTCGCCCGGATCTCCGCCGGCACGGCGACGGATATCGCTATCGGCGCCTTGCCGAAGGGCGCCAACGGCCTGCAGGTTCGCTCGGATCTGCCGGTCACGGGCGCCGCGTTGGTGCAGCCGAAAAATGCTCGGGACTTCGCGTGGGTGACGGCAAGTGACCCCTTGGCCGGCTTGAGCGGCGCGGTCTATCAGCGCCTCGAGGACCCCGAGAATCGCACCCGCACCCTGGCCCTGGCCCCCACGGGTGATGGCTCGAGCGTCGAGGTCACGACGATGCGCAATGGCGTGTCCACTGCTCGAACCGTCTCGCTCGCAGCGGATTGCGTGACCACGGTCGACCTCACCGCCACCGACGCGGTATGGGTTCGGCCCGCCGACGGCGGGGGAGCCGTCCGCGCCGGCATGCTGATCACCGGCCCGGCCGGTGACCAGTTTGTGCTCGCATCGACCCCGTTGACCCCCAGCCGCCTGACGCGCACCGCAGTCCAGGTCACCCCCGTCGGCAGCCTGGGCTGACCCGGGCCCGGTGGGTCGGCCAAACCTCCCATTTCTCTCCGGATGCCGCAAAGTTGTGCTTCACCCGACTTTCTAACCCGGGTGAAGCACAAGGTTCCGGCATCCGGAGAGAAAAGAGTGACTCCTGAGGTTCGCGCGCCCGGCTCGGGCGGTCAGTCGCCCGCGTCGAGGTCCTCGGGCGCGACGCCGAGCAGGGCGGCGACGTGCTCTTCCAAGACTTCTCGGACCAGGTCCGCGCGATCGCGGCCGTCACCTGCCCGCGCCTCGATCGGGCGTCGATACACCACGATGCGGGCCGGCATACCGCCATCGGCCGGGAAGAGCCGGCCCAGGACGATGCGGCGCTCCTCCCAGGGCGCGGGATCGCTCGGGGGCACATCCTCGACGGCGAACTCTGTCCCGGCATACCTCCCGGAGAGCAGCTTCTCGAAGCGCTCCGTGCCCTCCAACACGATTTGATCGAAGCGATCGCGCCGCGCCGACATCGCCGGCACGGGCGGCCAGGCAAGCGGCCCACGGGGCCCGCGGCCGTGCCGGTCCCGGCCACGGTGTGCAGCGGCAGAAGACATGCGTGCGATCGTAACGGCGCGCCGAGGGTGCCGCCCTGCCCGGGGATGACCTACGCTTCGCGGGTGACCCTCGCCCGCCAATGCACCCGCACCGCCTGTGCGCGGCCCGCCGCGGCGACCCTCACATATGTGTATGCCGACCAGGTCGCCGTCCTCGGGCCGCTCGCGACCTACGCCGAGCCGCACTCGTATGACCTGTGTGATCAGCACGCCGAGCGACTCACCGCCCCGCGGGGTTGGGAGGTCGTGCGCCTGGCCACCGATGGGGCGCCGCCGCAGACCCACGATGACCTCGTGGCGCTGGCGAATGTCGTGCGCGAGGCGAAGCGCCCCAGTGCTCCGCCGGCGAATTTGTCGCCGCCTCCCAGCCCGCCCGGGAGCCGGCGCAGCCACCTGCGCGCCGTGCCCAGCGCATCCTCCACAGACTGACCTGCGCGCTCACCTGCTCGATTCGATCCCCCTGCGCCACAGGGCTAATCTGACGCTCGTGGCTGCCCCCGATCTGTCCTCCATCGTCAAGGCGTATGACGTTCGCGGGCTGGTCCCGAGCCAGTTCGACGCCTCGATCGCTCGGGCGCTCGGCGCGGCCTTCGCTGAGGTGATCGCGGGGCCCGACCAGGCCAAGGCCGCCGTCATCGGCCATGACATGCGCGACTCCTCACCGGAGCTCTCGGCGGCCTTCGCGGCCGGCGTTCGTTCGCGCGGCATCGACACCCTGGAGATCGGGCTGGCCAGCACCGATGAGCTGTACTTCGCCAGCGGCGCGCTCGCCCTGCCAGGGGCGATGTTCACGGCCAGCCACAACCCGGCGGCATACAACGGGATCAAGCTCACCCGCGCCGGCGCCCGGCCGGTGGGCACCGACTCTGGCCTGCCCCAGGTGCGCGATCGGGCCCAGGAGCTCCTCGACGAACCGGCGAGTGAGCGCCCGGCCGACCGCGACGGCACGGCGCACCGCCGCGACCTGCTCGCGGCCTATGGCGAGTTTCTCCGCGGCCTGGTGGACCTGCGCTCCAGCCGCCGCCTCAAGGTCGTCATCGATGCCGCCAATGGGATGGCCGGCCTGACCGCTCCGGCAGTTCTCGGCACTGACGCGGGATTGCCCGAGCTGCCCCTGGACATCGTCTCGATGTACTTCGACCTCGACGGCACCTTCCCCAACCACGAGGCCAACCCACTCGACCCGAAGAACCTCGTGGACCTGCAGCACGCCGTCGTCGAGCACGGCGCGGACCTCGGCCTGGCCTTCGACGGGGACGCCGATCGCGTCTTTGTCGTGGACGAGCGCGGCGAACCGGTCAGCGCGAGCGCGATCACGGCCCTGGTGGCCGAGCGCGAGATCGCTAAAGAGGTCGCGCGCGGTGTGGACGCCGATCAGATCCGCATCGTTCACAATGTCATTTCCTCGCGTGCAGTCACCGAGTTCGTCGTTCGCGCCGGCGCACAACCGGTCCGCACCCGCGTCGGGCACTCCTACATCAAGGCCGAAATGGCCCGCCACAACGCGATATTCGGCGGCGAGCACAGCGCCCACTATTACTTCCGCGCCTTCTGGTTCGCCGACACCGGCATGCTCGCCGCGATGCACGTTCTTGCGGCGCTCGGCGAGCAGGACGGCCCGCTCTCTGACCTGGTCGCCGCCTACAGCCCGTATGCCGCCTCGGGCGAAATCAACTCCACCGTCACCGATGCCGCCGGGATCACCGAGCGCGTGGCGGCCTGGTGCGCCGAGCAAGGCCTGCCGACTGACACCCTGGACGGGTTGACGGCCTGGCACCGCGGCGATGGCGACTCCCCGATGTGGTGGATCAATCTGCGCTCGTCCAACACTGAACCGCTGCTGCGCCTCAATGTCGAAGCCGCTGATGTCCCGACAATGGAGCGCGTGCGCGACACTGTCCTCGGCATGATTCGCGCCTGACCGGCCACGATCCGCCCGGCCACGATCCGCCCGGCCTCTCTCGAAGGAGTTCTCGATGTCCAACCCGACGATCGCCCCCTGGGTTCGCGAGATCCTGCGCTGCCCGAAGTGCCTCGCCGACCTGCGCGACGAGACCGGCCCCGCAGGCCCGGAACTGGTGTGCACCGGCGCCGACTGCGGGCTGGCATACCCCATCGAGGACGGCATCCCCGTCCTCCTCATCGACAAAGCCCGCCCGCGCGCCTGAGGCCGCTGCGGTGGCTGCCTTCGATCCCGATCTGCTCGGCGAGCCGGACCGCCTGCTCGAGGGCGACCCGAGCCAGATGTTGCGGGCACTCGCGACGGCGGGAGCACAGGTCCGCCGCGCCCTAACCACCACGCGCGAAGCCGGCGCGCTCGACCTGCGCATAGAGCGGCCCCGCGCCATCGTCGTCGCCGCGATGGGCGCCGATGATGTCGTCGCGGACCTGCTCGCCGCGCTCGCCGCCCGGCATTCGCCGATCGGGGTATGGCCGTGCCACGACAGCCCGCTGCCCGGCTGGGTGGGGTCCTTGGACCTCGTGGTTGCCGTCTCGCTGTCGGGCCGGGCGCCGGGGCCGGTCCGGCTCGCGCTGGAGGCTGGTCGGCGCGGGGCGAGTGTGCTGACCATCGGCGCGCCGGACAGCCCGCTCGCGGAGGCCGCCGCCCGAGGCCGGGGCGTGCACGTGCCGGCCGAGGGGACCGGTGCGACTTCGCGCAGCGCGGCGTGGTCGATGCTGACCCCGGCCATCCTGGCGCTCGGCGCGCTTGGCGTTCTACCTGTCGACGCCACCGATCTGGACGCGGTCGCGGACCGGCTTGATGAGATCGCCGAGGCCAACCGGCCGACGGCGGAGGCCTTCGTCAGCCCCGCCAAGATCCTCGCGACCGGTCTCGGCGCCACCATCCCCCTCGTCCTCGCCGACGGTCCGCTCACCGGCGTGGCGGCCCGCCGGGCCGGGACGATGCTCGCCCGCACGGCTCGCCTGCCGGTCATGGTCGGCGAACTTCCCGATGCCGCGTCGCAGTTGCTCGCCTGTCTCGATGGCCCGTACGCCGCCGCGCCCGCCCCCGAGGGCGGTCGCGATATCTTCGCCGACCCCTACCTCGACGGGCCTCCCGGCGCGGAAGTCGGGCTGCTCCTGCTGCGCGACCGGGACCCGCGGGCGGGGGAGGAAGGCGGGCGCGTGCGCGGCGGTGAGGCTGCGGCATACGACGCGGATGCCCCGCGGGTGGAGATCGGGCCGCAGGATGCGGCGCGGATCAACTTGGCCCAAGGCATCGTCGACCTCGCCGAGCGCCGGGGCGCCCGCGTGCAGCAACTCTCGCCCGGCCCGGGCGGGGATCTGGTGCGCCTCGCGGAGCTGATGGCGACCCTGGACTTCGCCGCGACCTATCTCGCGCTGGCGCACGGGCTTGACCCCGCGACCGCCCCGGCGCTGGCGGACCTGCGCGACCTGACGGGTTGATCGGTCGACGTCGTCGCCTCGGCTATGCGCCGCGATTCTGCCTGGTTCGCGCCTGGCCGCTGACACTCGCCCCGGCCTTGACCCGGGGAAGTCTGCGCTTCCACCCAGCTAAGTAGCAGCCCGAAGCGCACACTTTCGGCATCCGGAGAAAAATGAGTGACGGGTGGGACGGGGAACGGGGCAGCGGTGGCTGGTGGGGCCGATAGAATGGCGGGTGTCCGGCGTGGGTGATGACCCGCGCGCCGAGAGCGGCGGCGCCGGTGGCACGGCATAGCAATCCGTCGGCAACCGGCTCGCCCCAGGGCGAGAGCACACCGCACGGAGCGCCGCGCGCACCTACTCCGCATACCCCGACACCAAAGGCACCCACATGTCCTTCGACTTCCAGGTTAAAGACCTCGCCCTGGCCGAGGCCGGCCGCCACCAGATCCGCCTGGCCGAACACGAGATGCCCGGCCTGATGGCGCTGCGCGCCGAATATGGCGCCGCGCAGCCACTCAAGGGCGCCCGCATCGCCGGCTCGCTGCATATGACGGTTCAGACCGCGGTCCTCATCGAGACGCTTGTCGCGCTCGGCGCGCAGGTCCGGTGGGCGAGCTGCAATATCTTCTCCACGCAGGACGAGGCAGCCGCTGCCGTCGTCGTCGGCCCCGATGGCACCATCGAGAATCCGCAGGGCGTCCCGGTCTTCGCGTGGAAGGGCGAGAGCCTGCCGGAATACTGGGAGTGCACGGACGCGATCCTCACCTGGCCCGGCGCCGAGGGCCCCAACATGATCCTCGACGATGGCGGCGACGCCACGATGCTGGTCCACAAGGGCCGCGAGTGGGAGGCCGCCGGTCAGGTTCCGCCGACCGACGAGCAGGACTCCGAGGAGTTCGGCGTCTTCAAGGCGCTCGTGCGCACGACCCTAGCGCAGGACCCGCAGAAGTGGACGCGGATCAGCGAGGGCATCAAGGGCGTCACGGAGGAGACGACGACCGGCGTGCACCGCCTCTACCAGCTCGCCGAGGCCGGCGAACTGCTCTTCCCGGCGATCAATGTCAACGACTCGGTCACCAAGTCCAAGTTCGACAACAAGTACGGCTGCCGCCACTCGCTCATCGACGGCCTCAACCGCGCCACCGATGTCCTCATCGGCGGCAAGGTCGCCGTCGTCGCTGGCTATGGCGATGTGGGCAAGGGCTGCGCCGAGTCGCTGCGCGGCCAGGGCGCCCGCGTCATCGTCACCGAGATCGACCCGATCTGCGCCCTGCAGGCCGCGATGGACGGCTACCAGGTCGCGCGGATGGACGACGTCATCGGCCAGGCGGATATCGTCATCACGGCCACTGGCTGCTTCGATGTCGTCACCGCGGAGCACATGCAGGCGATGAAGAACAAGGCCATCGTCGCGAACATCGGCCACTTCGACAATGAGATCGACATGGCCGGTCTCGGCCGCGTCGATGGCATCACCAAGACCGAGATCAAGCCGCAGGTTCACGAGTGGACCTTCGCGGACGGCACCTCGATCATCGTGCTGTCCGAGGGCCGTTTGATGAACCTCGGCAATGCCACCGGCCACCCGAGCTTCGTGATGTCGAACTCCTTCTCCAACCAGACGATCGCGCAGATGGAGCTCTTCGCCCACCCCGATGCGTATGTCGATGAGCACGGCAAGCCAACCGTCACCACCTTGCCCAAGCACCTGGACGAGAAGGTTGCGCGCCTGCACCTCGACGCCCTCGGCGCCGAGCTGACCGAGCTGCGCAAGGACCAGGCCGAGTACCTCGGGGTCGATGTCGCCGGCCCGTTCAAGCCGGAGCACTACCGCTACTAACGACACCCCACGACGTTTCCTCGCTCGCAAGCGCCCACGCGGAGCCTGGGACCCTGCTCCGGTACTTCGCGGGGGCCCCGTCGGACCCTTGAGCAACGGGGCCCACATCCCGTGAGTATGCCGACCGGCTCGCTCCCCGACCCGCCGCACGGGGCGGGGTGCGAGCCGATTGTCGGCCGCCCGTGTGATGATTGTTCGAATCGTTATCCGGGGAACGTCCGGAGTCCGGGGAACAGAAGGGTTTGCGTGTGAAGGGTCGAGTCCTGATCGTCGATGACGACTTGGCCCTGGCGGAGATGCTGGGGATTGTCCTTCGAGGCGAAGGCCTCGATGTCATCCATGTCGCGGACGGGGCGGCCGCAGTGCCGGCGTTCCGCGACCACCGGCCCGATTTGATCCTGCTCGACGTCATGCTGCCGGGGCTGGACGGGATCTCGGTGTGCAAGCGGATTCGGGCCGAGTCCGGGGTCCCGATCGTTATGCTCACCGCACGCACCGACACCGTCGATGTCGTCGTCGGCCTGGAGTCCGGGGCGGACGACTATGTCCTCAAGCCCTTCAAACCCGCCGAGCTGATCGCCCGGGTTCGCGCGCGGCTGCGCCGTGGCGATGAGAACGAGCCGGAGCGCCTCGAGATCGGCGACCTGGCCATCGACGTGGCGGGCCACTCGGTGACGCGCGATGGCACGTCCATACCCCTGACGCCCTTGGAGTTCGACCTGCTCGTGGCGCTGGCACGCAAGCCGTGGCAGGTCTACACCCGCGAAGTCTTGCTCGAGCAAGTCTGGGGTTATCGCCACGCCGGCGACACGCGCCTGGTCAACGTTCACGTCCAACGGTTGCGCAGCAAGATCGAGCACGACCCCGAGGACCCCAAGATCGTGGTGACGGTCCGCGGCGTCGGCTACAAGGCCGGCACCGGCGCTTGAGCCTGCCGAGGCGGTGGCGGGTGTGCTGAGCCGGATCATCCGGCCGTGGCGACGATCCCTGCAGTTGCGGGTCGTCACCTCCACCGTGGTCCTCGGCATGCTCGCGATCTCGATCCTCGGGGCCTACCTCTTCCAACAACTCGCCGACGGCCTGACCGATGACCGGGTGCGCACGGCGCGCGCGGAGGCGCAGGTGCTCGCAGCGCGCGCCCAGTCAACCTTCGACTCCACCTCAGCGGGAGCGGACACGGCGGAGTTCAATAACGTCGCCGTCGGCGCGGTCGTCGCACTGGCTCCACCGCCGACCGACACGACCCGCTATGTCGTCTTCACCCGGGCCCTGGACAACACCGCGGCCATCCGGCTCGACACCGTGCTGACCGGCGGCTTGCGCACCTCTCCGGTGCCGACCGCCCTGAAGGAAGCAGTGCGCGCCGATCCGGATCGCCAACAAGTGACGATCATCCAGTTGCAGCGATCGACCCTGGTCACCGAGCCATCCTCGGCTTCCTGGACGCGGCCCGACTTGCCCGCGGTCGTCATCGGCTCCCAGGTACAGGCGTCGACAGCGGGGCCCTACGACTTGTACTTCATCTATCCGCTCGATCGTGAACAGGCCACCTTGGACTTGGTCCAGCGCTTGTTCGTCATCGGCGGCCTGCTCCTCGTCTCGCTGCTCGGCGCCCTCTCGTGGCTGGTCACCCGGCAAGTCGTCAGTCCGGTGCGGCGCGCCGCGGGTGTCGCGGAGCGCCTGGCCGCCGGGCACCTCAACGAGCGGATGAGCGCGCGCGGCGCCGACGACCTCGCCCTGCTGGGCAAGTCGTTCAACGACATGGCCGATCACTTGCAGAGCCAGATTCGGCAGTTGGAGGATCTCTCCCGCGTCCAGCAGGTTTTCGTCTCCGATGTCTCCCATGAACTGCGCACGCCGCTGACAACAATCCGCATGGCGGCGGATCTGATGTATGACCAGCGCGCCGACCTCGCCCCCTCGCTCGGTCGCAGCGTCGAATTGCTGCACGATCAACTGGACCGCTTCGAGGCGCTGCTCGCCGACCTGCTCGAGATCAGCCGGTATGACGCTGGCGCCATGTCCCTCGAAGTTGACCAGGTCGATCTCGCGGCCCTCGCGACGCGAGTTGTGAGCGGCGTCGAGAGCCTCGCGCAGCGAAGGGGCAGCGAGGTGACCGTCGAGGCCCCGGCCGAAGGCGTCACCGCCGAGGCGGACGCGCGCCGCGTCGAGCGCATCGTGCGAAATCTCGTCGTCAATGCCATCGAACACGGCGAAGGCCGACCGGTCGTGGTCAGCGTCGCCGCCAACGAGAGCGCGGCCGCGATCGCCGTTCGCGACCAAGGCGTCGGCCTGCGACCCGGCGAGTCGGCGCTGGTTTTCAACCGCTTCTGGCGGGCCGATCCCGCCCGCGCCCGCACCACCGGCGGCACGGGTCTTGGCCTGGCCATCTCGCTCGAAGATGCCCGACTGCACGATGGCTGGTTGCAGGCCTGGGGCGAGCCGGGCAAGGGCTCGGTCTTCCGCCTCACCCTCCCGCGCAGCGCCGGTATGCCGATCGCGGAGTCCCCGCTCCCGCTCGCCCCGCGCCCCCCGGCCGATGCCGACGCGACGACCCGGTTGCGGCCGGTTCGCTTGGTGGAGCAGCCGTGAGCCGCCGGCGCTGGGCGGCACTTATGGCCGGCAGCTCCCTCGCGCTGGGCGGCTGCGTCGGCTTGCATCCCGATCCCGCGATCAGCCCGGGCCTGACCGTCGGTGCCGACAGCCAGGACCGCGTGGTCTATGTGCCGCCCGGACCGCAAGAGAACTCCACGGCGGAGGCAATCATCCGTGGCTTCGTCCGGGCCAATGCCTCCTCGGGCGAGGGCATCACCGTGGCCCGCAGCTACCTCACCCGCACCCTGGCGGCCTCGTGGAATCCCGACGCCCGCATCGATGTCGTGAGCACCACCGATGGCGAATTGCGCCAGGTCAAGCCCGGAGTCTTCGAGTTGACCTCGACCCTGCTCGGTCAGGTCGGCGACGATGGTCGCTATGTCCCGGCCACCGTGGGCAAGACGTCCACGCTGCGGCTGGAGGTGACCTCTGAGGGTGGGCAGTGGCGCATCAGTTCGCTGCCGGAAGGGGTCGGCCGCTGGCTTTCTCGTGGCGCCTTCAACCAGCTGATGTCGGCGGTGCCGCTGCACTATGCCTCGCTTGCCGACCCCGATGTGCTCATCCCGGATGTGCGCTGGTTCGTGCGCGACCAACTCGCCTCGCGCCTGACGCGGGCTCAACTCGGCCCCATTCCGTCCTATCTGGTCGGCTCCGTCCGCACCGATCTCGCGAACCTGCACCTGGTCGTCGACGCGGTTCCGGTGCGCGCCGGGGTGGCCAGCGTGGACTTCGCCGCAGCCCGCGTCAGCCCCGATCCCCGCGCGCGCCGGGGGATGTGGGGCCAATTGGTCGCCACCTTGACCGCCGCTCCCAATATCACGGCCGTGGACGTCACCGTCGAAGGTGCGGCGCTCGATGTCGACGGCGTCTCGCCGCCCGTGGCTCGCTCCTCGGAATTGGGCTTCCGCGAGGCGCTCGATCCGATCGTCACACAGCCCCTGCTGCGGGTCGGGCAGGGCATCTATAGCGTGGATCCGGCACGCTTCGGTCAACCAGGCCTGGACCTCGTCGTGGAGCAATCGCCGGTCTTCCCACCGATCACCGAGCAGTTCACCGACCTCGCCCTCGCCGCCACCGGTAAGGAACTCGCCGCGGTCGCTCAAGGCGAGTTGGCGCGCTTTCGCGCTAGCGAGGTGGCCAGTGTCCCCAACTTCGGTACCCACCTGACCGGGCCGGCATACGACCAGCGCGGCTGGCTCTTTGTCGGGGGCCGCGCCGGGGAGAAGGAAGACACCGGAGCGATCTGGGCCGTCGACACGGGCGTCTGGCCGCCCACCGCTGCTGGGGGACAGGCACGGCGCATCTCCGTGCCCTGGCTGGCGGACCGGCGTCCGGTGGCGGTCGCCATCTCCGCCGACGGGGCACGGGCCGCCGTCGTGTCCACTGATGCCGAAGACGCTCATGTGCGCCTCGACGTCGTTGGGGTGGTGCGCGACGATGCCGGTGCTCCAACTGGCCTGTCCGCCATGCCGATTCGGTTGGCGCCGAGCCTGCAGCGGATCAGGGATGTCGTGTGGATCGACAGCACGGAGCTGGCCGTGCTCGCCGCGACCACCGCGAAAGATCCGGTCGTGCCGCAACTCGTCACGCTCGGGCAGCAGGTCCAGGCCTTGCCCGAAGTCGCCGACGCCCGACACATCTCGACGCTCGGCGGAGAGCGGCGGCTGGTCGTCACGGCGCCCGATGGAGTCTTCCTGCGCGCCGGCGGCACCTGGCAGCGCGTCGGTGTGGGCGAAGACATCGTCGTCGCGGGCCGCTGACGCGCCGGGTTGTCCACAGCCCCGTTCGGAGGCCCTAGCGGCTGGTCGCGCCTCCTGCCAGATTTGGGCGTATGCCGCCCCCTCGCCTCGCCCGATCCGCTCGCCGCGCTGGGCCGGCGCTCGAAAGCCCCAGCGATGTCGCCGCGACCGGCTCGCTCCCGCGGACGGACCGGCGCCGACGCATTGACCTATCGGGTCTGGTCGACCTGGTTTTGCCGCGCGCCTGTGCGGGCTGCGCCGGGCCGTCGCAGAGCCTGTGCCCCGAGTGTGTCGACGACCTGATCGGCGCCTGCTTCGACGGTGGACCGGTGCCCGCGCTGCCCTACCCGCCGCCCTTGCGACTGCAGTCGGTCTGGGCGGCAGCTGCCTACGACGGAACCCTCACCACCGTTTTGCGCGCCTATAAGGACGATGGCCGGCGCGACCTACTGCCATGGTTGAGCGCCCTGCTCGAGCAGTCGCTGACCGCGCTGATCCTCGTGCGCGGCGTGCCGGCTGGGTCCATCGTCGTTCCGCTCCCGAGTTCGGTTCGCGCCAATCGGTTTCGGGGGGATCGGCCGGTGGAGGCGCTCGTGGCGGATGCGGCCGGGCGGGTCGGGCTGAGCACCGTGCGGGGCCTGCGGATGCGACGCCGGGTGCGCGATGCCGTCGGCCTGCGCAGCGCGGAACGCATGAGCAATATCGCCGACGCGATGGCGGGGGATGCGCGGCTGCTCACGGGGCAGCAGGTGGTGCTCGCCGACGACATCATGACGACCGGAGCGTCGATGGCCGAGGCCCAACGCGCCGTGCGATCAGCAGGCGGAATCGTTGTCGGGCGCGTGGTTGTGGCGAGCGCCGCGCGAACTGTGATGCCGGAGTCCCTGCCATTTCCCAGGCAGTTGGGCTAGCGTCATCCCATGGAGGCCATATCCACATCCGCTACGGGGGATCTGGGGGTGAGGCGATCGGTCGGGTCTTGAAAATCTAGCTACCGCAACGCTCTTCGCGCAGGCGCCGATCATCGTCGATCGGGAGCGCGCATCGAAACCGGTTCGAGGAGAACTTCATGGATGTCGTCATTTCCGGCCGTCATCAGAACGTCAGCGATCGATTCCGCGAGCACGTCGCGGAGCGCATGGCCCGGGTCGAGCAACTTGCTCCCCGCGCGCTGCGGACCGAGGTGCTTGTCAGTCACGAGCCCAAGCGCGGGAAGGCCAAGGCCTCAGAGCGCGTAGAGATCACCTGCCACATTCGCGGACCCGTGGTCCGGGCAGAAGCCGCCCACGAAGACCGCTATGCCGCCTTCGAGATGGCGATGGACAAACTCATTGAGCGACTGCGTCGCTCCAACGATCGGCGCCGGGTGGCCCGAACCCGCGGCGGGCGCGTTGATTCCGCGCCCATCGAGGCGATGCCGGCCCCCGTCGACGCGCAGACGCCGGAGCCCGAGGACAGCGCGGACGAGCCTGACCTCTTCGGGGCCGTCGGCGACTCGCCGATCGAGGTCCGCGAAAAGGTGCACTCCAGCCGGCCCATGACGCTCGGCGAAGCGCTCGCCGAGATGGAACTCGTCGGTCACGATTTCTACCTCTTCCACGACAGCGACACCGACAAGCCGTCCGTCGTTTATCGGCGTCGTGGGTGGGCTTATGGCGTCATCCACCTCGATGTCGACGGCACGCCGGCCGAGGCCGCCTCCTGACGATCCACCTCAGCCGTGCCCAGGCCCGGCGAATCGCCTTATCCGCCCAAGGGTTTGGGCGCCCGCGATCCGCCGGGCCGGTCACTATGCGCGACGTTCAGCGGGTCATTGACACGGTCGGCATCGTCCAGATCGATAGCGTCAATGTCTTGACACGCAGTCAGTACCTCCCCTTCTTCTCCCGCCTTGGGCCGTATGACGTGACCCTGCTGGACCGCGCGCGGGACCGGGCGCCGCGCCGGCTCGTCGAGTACTGGGCGCACGAGGCGAGCCTGATCCCGCCGACGACCTGGCCGCTGCTGGACTTCCGCATGCAGCGGGCCCTCAGTGACGCATGGGGCGGCATGCAGAGCGTCGCGCGCAACCACCCCGAGCTGGTGAGTGCGGTTCGCGCCGAGGTGGAGGCTCGGGGCCCGTTGACCTCGCGCCAGGTCGAGGCCGCGCTGGAGCACGATGTGCCGCGATCACGCGACGACTGGGGCTGGAACTGGTCGCTGGTGAAGAACGCCCTGGAGCACCTCTTCTGGGGAGGACAGATCGGATCATCCGGTCGCACACCGCAATTCGAGCGTCGGTATGACGCCCTCCACCGTGTCTTCCCGCCCGCCGCGCGGGCGGCGGCGGTAGATCCGGCCCTGCGGGCGGGGGAGGAGACGGCATACGAAAGGCTCGTCGAGATCGCTGCCCGCGCCCACGGGGTGGGGACCGTGCAATGTCTGCGCGACTACTTCCGGATCGGGCCCGCGCCTGCTCAGCGGGCGGTGGAATCCCTAGTGGCACAAGGGGTGCTGCTCGAGGCCGCCATCGACGGGTGGCGACGTCCGGCATATCTGCACCGCGACGCGCGCCGGCCCCGACGCGTCGAGGCGCGGGCGCTGCTCAGCCCCTTTGACTCCCTGATCTGGACGCGCGATCGGGTCGCGGCGATCTGGGGTTTCGACTATCGGCTGGAGATCTATGTGCCCGCGCCCCAACGCGTGCACGGCTATTACGTCCTGCCGTTCCTGCTCGGCGAGGACCTGATCGGTCGCGTTGACCTGAAAGCCGATCGAGGGGCGGGTGCCTTGCGGGTCCAACGCGTGACCTGGGAGCCCGGGCGCGGTGGCGCGCAGGACCGCGCCGAACTCGACGCCGAACTAGCCCTGATGGCGGGCTGGCTCGGTCTGGATCAGGTCACGGCCTGAGCAAGACCCAGTGGCGCGCCTCGTCATAGGTGCCGTCCTCGCGGGCGCAGAACTGTGGTTCGCGGCCCCATTCGGTGAAGCCGGTCCGGGTTAAGACGGCGGCGCTCGGAGCGTTGTCGCCGACCGTCAGGGCAGTGAGCCGGCGCAGTCCGCGCCCGCCGTCCTCGGTCGCGGCGAAGGCGTGCTCGATCATCAGCCTCGCCGCGATGCTTGCGGCGCCGCGCCCGCGGGCCGACGGCAGCAGCAGATAGCCGAGTTCGGCGCTGCCCTCTTCCTGGTCGCGATCGATGAGGACGGCATCGCCGAGGGCGCGGTCGGTCGCGGCGTCGGCGATGCACCAGTGCGTCGATTCGCCGCGCGACATCCGTTCCCGGCGCCGAAGCAGCCACTCGCCGAAGCCGGCAACTGTCGGCTCCGCGCCGGGCGGCATGAAGTGCGCACCCCCGGACCACGCTTCGATCGCCGCGACGTCCTCATCTCGCCACGGCCGCAGCCGTATGCCGTCGCCCGCCAACTCGACAGCTTCGCGCCACGGAGCGGCCGGGATCCTCCGGTCGTCGTGCGGCCCGAGGCTGGCAACCCAGCCATCTTCGGGCCGCGCAGCAGGCTGCGCCGGCTGTAGGCGCGCCGGGAGAGTCGCGTGGAAGGTGAAACCGCAGGCCCAGGCGACTCGCCACGAGGCGAAATTGCCGCGGCTGGCCCACCAGTAGAGGCGTTGCCCGCCGAGGTCGTTGAAGAAGTGGGCGGCGACGAGCCGGAGTGCGGCCGCCATCAACCCTCGCCCGCGACCGTCCGGGTGCAGGCCGAAGCCGACCTCGGCCATCCCGGACTTCCCGGCGCGCAGGTCGATGGTGCCGAGATAGCGCCCGTCGGGGTCCTGGGCGTCCGTGATGACCCAGTGCCGCTGCGCGCCCGGGGTGTTCCATTCGCGCTCGATCAGATCGCGGAAGCTCGCCGCGTCCGCGAGGCCGTAGGGCCGCGGCACCGTCGTCCACCGCATCGAGTCCGGGTCGGTCGACTGCTCGACGATCCGCGGATCGTCGTCCGGCTGGTGGGCGCGCAGCCTCACCACGCCGTCGGTGAGTTCAGGAACGCAGTCGGGGAACGGCATACCGCCGATCCTTGCGTATGCCGCCCGTCCCCGCCCCCGAGTTTCCGCACCCATGCCGCGACCACCCGGCATACCGGGGAACCCCCGGCGAGGATGCGGCGTTGGGGGCAGAGGCGGAGCCTCGATTACGCTAGGCAGGTTCCACGGGTCGACGTCAGGAGAGTTCGCGTGCCCAAGTTCATGGAGAAGCTGCTGCGGGCCGGCGAGGGCCGGGTCGTCAAGCGGCTGGAGTCCATTGCCGCGCAGGTCAATGCCATCGAGGAGGACTTCGAGAAGCTGACCGACGCCGAACTGCGGGAGGAGACGGCCAAGTTCAAGGCCCGCCTCGCCGATGGGGCGACCCTCGATGACCTCCTGCCGGAGGCCTTCGCGGCCGTGCGCGAGGCCAGCAAGCGCACCCTCGGCAAGCGACACTTCGACGTCCAGCTCATGGGTGGCGCCGCGCTGCATCAGGGCAATGTCGCCGAGATGAAGACCGGTGAGGGCAAGACGCTGGTGGCGACCCTGCCGTCATACCTCAACGCCTTGACCGGCCGCGGCGTGCATGTCATCACCGTCAATGACTACCTCGCGGAGTACCAATCGGAGCTGATGGGCCGCGTTCACCGCGCCCTCGGCCTGGAGACCGGCTGCATCCTGTCGCACATGACGCCGGAGCAGCGGCGCGCGGAGTATGCCAAGGACATCACCTATGGCACCAACAACGAGTTCGGCTTCGACTATCTCCGCGACAATATGGCGTGGAGCACCGAGGAATTGGTGCAGCGCGGCCACTACTTCTGCATCGTCGACGAGGTCGACTCGATCCTCATCGACGAGGCGCGGACCCCACTGATCATCTCCGGCCCGGCGGATCAGCCGACGAAGTGGTATTCGGAGTTCGCCAAAATGGTCACCCGCCTGCGCCGCGGCGAATTCGAGTCGGGCATGGGCGATTACGAAGTCGACGAGAAGAAGAAGACCGTCGGCGTTCTCGAGGCCGGTATCGACAAGGTCGAGGACTATCTCGGCATCGACAACCTCTATGAGTCGGTCAACACCCCGCTCATTGGCTATCTCAACAACGCCATCAAGGCCAAGGAGCTCTTCCACCGCGACAAGGACTATGTCGTCATCAATGGCGAGGTCATGATTGTCGACGAGCACACCGGCCGCATCCTCGCGGGTCGCCGTTACAACGACGGCATGCACCAGGCGATCGAGGCCAAGGAGGGTGTGGAGATCAAGAACGAGAACCAGACCCTCGCGACGATCACCTTGCAGAACTACTTCCGCATGTACGACAAGCTCTCGGGCATGACCGGCACCGCCCAGACCGAGGCGGCCGAGTTGCACTCGATCTACAAGCTCGGAGTCGTCCCGATTCCGACCAATATGCCGATGATCCGCCAGGACCAGGCCGACCTCGTCTATCGCACTGAGGAGGCGAAGTACCGCGCGGTCGTCGACGATATCGCCGCGCGCAACGCCAAGGGCCAACCCGTCCTCGTCGGCACGGTGTCGGTTGAGAAGTCGGAATATCTCTCGGATCAGTTGCGCCGCAAGGGAATCCCGCACGAGGTGCTCAACGCCAAGCACCACGAACGGGAGGCGTCGATCGTCGCCGAGGCGGGCCGCAAGGGCGCCGTCACCGTCGCGACCAATATGGCCGGTCGAGGCACCGACATCATGCTCGGCGGCAACCCCGAGTTCCGCGCCGTCGCGACGCTGAAGCAGCGCGGTCTCGACCCGGAGGAGACGCCGCAGGAGTATGAAGCAGCCTGGGACGAGGCGCTTGCTGCTGCCGAGCGCCAAGTGGAGCAGGAGCATGACGAGGTCACCGAACTCGGTGGGCTCTATGTCCTCGGCACCGAGCGCCACGAGTCGCGCCGCATCGACAACCAGTTGCGGGGCCGGTCCGGTCGTCAGGGCGACCCGGGGGAGTCGCGTTTCTACCTCTCTCTGCAGGACAACCTGATGCGCCTGTTCAATGCCAGCTTCGTCGATCGCGTCATGACGAGCACCGGCATGGACGATGACACCCCCATCGAGGGCAAGCTGCTGTCGCGCTCCATTGAGTCCGCGCAGAGCCAACTCGAGGGTCAGAACTACGAGATCCGCAAGAACGTCCTGAAGTATGACGATGTCCTGAACCGGCAGCGCCAGGTGGTCTATGACGAGCGCCGCCGGGTCCTGGAAGGCGAGAACCTCGAAGACCAGGTCCGCACCTTCATGACCGATGTCGTTGATGGGTATGTCGCGACCGAGACTTCCGAGGGCTTCTCCGAGGACTGGGATCTGGACAAGCTGTGGGCTGCCTTGAAGGCGCTCTATCCCGTCGGCGTCACGCCGGAGGAATTGGAGACGGCCGTCGGGTCCAAGTCCGGCCTGACCTCGGAGCTATTGCGCGAAGAGCTGGTCTCCGATGTGCACCACGCGTATGACGCCCGCGAGGCCACCCTCGGCGAGGGCGTCACGCGCGAGTTGGAGCGCCGCGTCATCCTCTCGGTCCTGGACCGCAAGTGGCGCGAGCACCTCTACGAAATGGACTACCTCAAGGAGGGCATCGGCCTACGCGCGATGGCCCAGCGCGACCCGCTCGTGGAGTACCAGCGCGAAGGCTTCAACCTCTTCGAGGCCATGAACGAGGCGATCAAGGAAGAGGCTGTCGGCTTCCTCTTCAATGCCGAGGTCCAGGTCGAGGAGCCAGCCCCCGCCCTCCAGCCGGTCGCGATCGGCGACATGCTTCGCGGCATGGACGCGGCCAGCGAGCAGGACGCACCGGCCAGTGCAGCAACCGCCGTGGCGGATGGGCCCGAGACGCCGCAAGACCAGGCGCGTCCGGAGATCCACGCCAAGGGCTTGGACGAGCCGCAGCGGCCGAGCCGCCTGCACTACTCCGCCCCGAGCGCCGATGGCGGCGTCGAGGAACACGACGAAGGCTCGTCCGACCCCGAGTCCCGCCCCCTCACGGCCGATCAACTGGCCGTCGCCCGCCGCAACGAGCCCTGCCCCTGCATGTCCGGCAAGAAGTACAAGATGTGCCACGGCAAGGTCCGGTAGTGGCTCGCTTGGCGCCCGCTGCCCTTCCTGGGTGAAGCCCAGAGGGCAGGAGATTCGTCGCTGCGCTCGCTCGTGCCTCGCTCGGCAGCTCATCGGATTGATCGGCTGCCTGGCGCTGGTGGGCACGTTGCCCCCCGCGTCGGTGCTCGCCGGCCTGGCCG